>Ga0193706_1000128_pt1 | contig 55021 bp, 61 predicted proteins | sample U3c1metaG_FD_160130 | JGI IMG/M metagenome (GOLD analysis project Ga0193706, IMG submission 160130) | Soil microbial communities from a riparian zone of the East river system, Colorado, United States - U3c1 | ecosystem: Environmental > Terrestrial > Soil > Riparian zone | place: USA: East River...
CCAAGAAGATCCTCGCGGTTGCCGTTCACAACCACTACAAGCGCATCGACTCGCGCGTCTCGCCCGACGACGTCGAGCTGTCGAAGTCGAACATCCTTTTGCTCGGTCCTACGGGCAGTGGCAAGACGCTCCTCGCGCAAACGCTGGCCAAGATTCTGAACGTGCCGTTCGCGATCGCCGACGCTACGACGCTCACCGAAGCGGGATACGTCGGTGAAGACGTCGAGAACATCATCGTTCAGCTTTTGCAGAACGCCGACCACGACGTCGAGCGCGCGCAGCGCGGCATCGTCTACATCGACGAAATCGACAAGATCAGCAGAAAGAGCGACAACCCCAGCATCACCCGCGACGTCTCCGGTGAGGGTGTGCAGCAGGCGCTTCTCAAGATCATCGAGGGCACCGTCGCCAACGTGCCGCCCAAGGGCGGACGCAAGCACCCGCAGCAGGATTTTTTGCAGGTCGACACGACCAACATCCTCTTCATCTGCGGCGGCGCGTTCGTCGGTCTCGATCAGATCATTCAGCGCCGCGTCGGCCAAGCCGCCCTCGGTTTCGGCGCCGACATCAAGTCCAAGAAAGATTTCAAGCTGGGCGAGCTGCTCGAGCTGGTACAGCCGGAAGATTTGCTGAAGTTCGGGCTCATCCCCGAATTCATCGGCCGCTTGCCGGTGCTGGCGACGCTGCACGAGCTGAACGAAGAGGCACTCGTCGACATTCTCACCAAGCCGAAGAACAGCCTCGTGAAGCAGTTCCAGAAGATGTTCGAGATGGACGGCGTGAAGCTCAAGTTCACCAAGGGCTCGCTGGTGGCCGTCGCGCGCGAAGCGCTGAGCCGCAACTCCGGCGCTCGCGGGCTGCGTGCCATCCTCGAGCACGCCATGCTCGACATCATGTACGAAGTGCCGGGTCGCAGTGGCATCAAAGAAGTCGTCGTCAACGAAGATGTCATTACGAAGCGAGAAGCCCCGCTGATCGTCTACCAGAAGGAAGCCGAGCTCGCCTGATACGTGGCTCGGCCGCCGCCTGCGTGCGGCATGGCTCCCGCTACCCGGTCCACTGCTAAGCAGGTCGCGCCCTCATCAACCATCGGAAGGCCATGTTTTTCAAAAACGAAGGAGGCGCGGGACCCGCAACGAGGAGGCGCACCCTCCCGTTGTTGCCGCTCAGGGACATCACGGTGTTCCCGCACATGGTTTCGCAGCTGTTCGTCGGGCGCGAGCGCTCGATCAACGCCTTGAACGAGGCGATGAACCGCGACAAGGAAATCTTTCTCTCCGCACAGAAGAACGCGAAGACGAACGAACCTTCTCCGGAAGACATCTTCGCGGTCGGCACCATCGGCACGGTGATGCAGCTGCTGCGCCTGCCCGACGGCACGGTGAAGGTGCTGGTCGAGGGCAAGCAGCGCGCCCGGGTCAAACGCTTTCAGGACAACGACGACTACTTCCTCGTCGAGATCGAAGAAATCCCCGAGACCACGCAGCTGACCGTGGAGATCGAAGCGCTCATGCGCTCGGTGCAGGGGACGTTCGAGATGTACGTCAAGCTCAACAAGAAGGTCGAACCCGAAGTCTTGATGAGCGTGCAGGCCATCGACGATCCGGGACGCCTCTCCGACACCATCATCGCCAACCTGCCGACCATCAAATTGAGCGATCGGCAAGCGCTCCTCGAAATGGAGGATGCCAAGGCGCGCCTCGAGCGTCTCTACGAGCTCATGCAGGCCGAGATCGAGATCCTGCAGGTAGAAAAGAAGATCCGCTCCCGCGTCAAGAAGCAGATGGAGAAGACGCAGAAGGAGTACTACCTGAACGAGCAGATGCAGGCCATCCAGAAGGAGCTGGGCGGCGGCGAGCGCGACGAGTTCAAGAACGAGATTCAGGAGATCGAAGAGAAGCTCAAGAGCAAGCGGATGAGCAAAGAGGCTTCCGCCAAGCTCAAAAAGGAGCTGAAGAAGCTGAAGATGATGCACCCCACGAGCGCCGAGGCGACCGTGGTGCGCAATTACATCGATTGGATTCTCGGTCTGCCCTGGTACGAGAAGAGCGAAGAGCGCTTCGATCTCGAGGAAGCGGAGAAAATCCTCGACGAGGATCACTATGGGTTGAAGCGTATCAAAGAGCGCATCGTCGAGTACCTCGCGGTGCAGGCGCTCACCAAGAAGCTCAAAGGTCCGGTGCTGTGCTTCGTGGGGCCGCCCGGTGTCGGCAAGACGAGCCTGGCAAAATCGATTGCACGCGCGACGGGGCGAAAGTTCGTGCGGCTGTCCCTCGGCGGCGTGCGCGACGAGGCCGAAATCCGTGGCCATCGCCGTACGTACATCGGTGCCTTGCCGGGCAAGATCATCCAGAGCCTGAAAAAGGCGGGGACGAACAATCCCGTCTTCTTGCTCGACGAGGTCGACAAGATGTCGACCGACTTCCGCGGCGACCCTGCGGCCGCGCTGCTCGAAGTGCTCGACCCCGAGCAGAACCACCAGTTCAACGACCACTACCTCGATCTCGACTACGACCTCTCCGACGTGATGTTCATCACCACGGCCAACACGCTGGGCGGCATTCCGCTGCCGCTCCAAGACCGGATGGAGATCATCCAGCTCAGCGGGTACACCGAGTTCGAGAAGCTCAACATCGCGCTCAAATACTTGATCGTGCGGCAGAAGAGAGAGTGCGGGCTCGACGAGACGCCGTTCAATCTGAACGAGAACGCCGTTCGCACCATCATCCACCACTACACGAAAGAAGCCGGCGTGCGCGCGCTCGAGCGCGAGATCGCCAGCGTGTGCCGCAAGGTGGCGCGCCAGGTGGTCAAGGACAAGAAGCAGGGCACGGCGTCCATGCTCGAGATCTCGGCCAAGATGATTCCGAAGTATCTCGGCGTGCCCAAGTTCCGGCTCGGCAAGAAGGAAGAGAAGGACGAGATCGGCCTTACCAATGGGCTCGCCGTCACGCAGTATGGCGGGGACCTCTTGGCGGCCGAAGTCACCGTCGTGCCCGGCAAAGGAAAACTCATCACCACCGGCAAGCTCGGTGACGTGATGCAGGAGTCGGCGCAGGCGGCGATGAGCTACGTGCGGTCGCGCTCGGCGGTGCTCGGTCTCGAGCAGGATTTTTATTCCAAGATCGATCTTCACGTGCACTTCCCGGAAGGCGCCATCCCCAAGGACGGTCCCAGCGCGGGGATCACGATCGCCACGAGCCTCGTGTCGGCCCTCATGAAAGTGCCGGTGCGGCGGGATCTGGCGATGACGGGGGAGATCACGCTGCGCGGGCGCGTTCTGCCAATCGGAGGGCTCAAGGAGAAGCTTCTTGCCGCCCATCGCGGCGGGATCGGGACGGTCATCATTCCCAAGGAGAACCGTCGCGATCTGCGCGAGGTGCCGCGCCGCGTGCTCAAGACGACACGCGTCGTGCTCGTCGATCACGTCGACGAGGTGCTGCGCGAGGCGCTCGTGGTGGCCGATCCGGACGCCGTCTTTGGGCCGCCCCGGCCGCTCATGGAGTACCGCGGGGGCGAGCTGGTGGTGAACGGTGTGCCGCCGTCGACGCCTTCGGGCTTGCCGGACAGCGAGCGCCCCCCGCCCGAGACGCCGGAAGAGCGCCCGGGCGCGTAACAATTCGTAACCAAAGGTGCTTCTGCTCGCGGCGCGCCCATCGGTCGCGCGCCGCCCGAGGGGGTGCATCACGGATCCGACCAGGTGTGCCAGTGGCACAAATGCCGCGTGGCGGTGTTGGCCCAAAATGTAATGCTATCAGCAGATTGGCCGTTTCATGGCTCTCGGCATGGTAGGTGCAGTAAAGGGGGCGGTCCTTGCTGCGTTGCTCAACCCCTCCACGCGAGGTGATGCGAATGAACTCGAATAGGCGCTCTTACGGTGTGCGAAGTGCAACGGCCGTCCTGGTGATGGCTTGTGGGCTCGCGGCGTGTGGAGGGTCGAACAGTCCCGGCGAGGGCACCGACCGCACCGATGGGCAGAGCGACTTCATTTCGTCGCCGCCTTCGGGGTCGGGTTTCGCGTCGCGCGACAGCGCCGGAACGACCGGGGGCTCGGGCGGCAACGCCGGCATCCCTCCGGGCGCGCCCACCGGTGGTGAATCGAGAACGAGCACGCCCGATCGCAAGGTCGAAGAGACCGATCTCTATCGCCTCGAAGGGGACCGCCTCTACTACATCAACGGCTATCGCGGGCTCATGGTGTTCGACGTTGCCGACGTCGATCACCCGAAGCTGCTCGGGCGATCGCCGATTTTCGGCAGTCCTGTGGAGATGATTGTCCGCAATGGAGTCGCCGTCGTCGTCGTCGCCGATTGGTACGGCGCGATGGAGGACGGCTCGCCCTTTCACGGGTCGGTCGTGCGCGGCATCGACGCCAGCGATCCGACCAACATCCGCATTCTCGGTGACGCCAAGTTGGGAGGCTGGGTGCGCGACACCCGCGTCGTCGGCGACGTGATCTACGCCGTCAGCGAAGAATACAACTGGAGCTACGGCTGGGAGATCGATGCCGCCGTGGGCGACACGGTTGTCGGAGGAGGAGTGGGCGGGGGCGTCGGCGGGGGTCCCGTGACCTCGGCGACGGGCCCCAAGGCCGTCGTTTCGTCGGTGAGCTTCGCAGGCGGCGTCATCCAGTCGACGGGGCGTTATGACGTGCCCGGCTACGGCGGCATTTTCAACGTGACGCCGAATGCGATCCTGTTCGCACACGACGTCCAACCGGAGACGCCGAACAAGGGAGAGTACGTGCCGGCGACGGACATGTCGCTCGACTACATCGACATCAGCGATCCGGGGGGCGCCATCGTCGCGCGCGGGAGCCTCAAGTTCGCCGGCCACGTGGCCACGTCGGGTACCGACAACGGGCGATGGAACCTCGATTTCTCCGACGGCAAGCTGGCACGCATCGTCGGCTGCGGCGGGATGTATTGCGGAGGACAGGTGGGTGGCTATTTGCTGGCCACCGCCGATTTCAGCGATCCCGATGCCCCCGCGCTCTTGTCGAAGATCGTACTGCCGTCGACGGGGTGGTCGCCCGCGGTGCGTTTCGACAAAACGCGCATGTACCTCGCCCCCGGCGACGATTACAGCGGCGTCAATTCGCCGATCCAGATCTTCGACCTCACCAACCCCGCTGCGCCGAAGCTCGCCGGGCAGACGCAGATCCCCGGCTCGGTTTGGAACTTCACCCCCGCCGGCGATCGGCTCTTCACGCTCGGCAACGAGCGCGATCTTCAGACGGGCAGCTACGGCAGCAAAATCTCGGTGAGCTACCTCGACGTCAGCGATCCGACCCGCCCGACACTCATGGGTGTGCCGGCCACGTTCGGTGAAGGATGGGCGTGGACCCCCGCGGCAGGCACGTTCAAGGCGTTCACCAAGAACGACAACCAAGGCCTCGTCGTCCTTCCGTTCAGCGGCTGGAGCTCGAACCACCGTCAGTACAACAACGGGCTTCAGCTCATCGAATTCACGCAGAACACCATCGGCACCTCCGGCGCGGCGCGGACCAAGGGCTGGGTCGAGCGCGGCGTTTTCGTCAAAGATCGGCTCGTGTCGCTCAGCGATCTATCGCTCGCGGTCGTCGATTACACCGACCACAGGCAGCCCGCGGTCGTCGCCGAGCTCACGCTGGCCCGCAACATCGTCGACGCGCGGCCGCACGGCGAGACCATCGCCCAGCTCTCCAGCGACTGGTTCTACCAGAATGACCACGAGCACTCCGAGCTGCGCATCCTGCCCATCGATCAGGCGGAGGAGAACGTGTCCGGCGCCGCCCTGGCCGAGGTTCCCATCGAAGGGGTGAACGCCCGCGTCTACCACAACGGCAGCCTTTCCTACGTCGTCAGCAACGTGGAGTACGAAGTCGAATGCCAGAACGGCGCGACCGGTGATGACCGGGGGGGCACGGCTCCGCCCAAACCTGGCGGCACGGGCACGCCCGCCAAGTGCTCCGCCTGGCGCGAGCAGGTACAGGTCGTCGACTTCGCGAGTGGCACACCTGTCCTGCGCGGCAAGGTGCAGCTCCCCGATCTCGGCGGGTATTACTACGGCGGGATGGGTTTCCGCGGGTGCTACATGGGCGACTGGTACTACGGCGCCGACTCGGTTCAAGTGGGCGAGGACGTGCTCGCGTTCCGCCGCTGGACGCCGAATTACTGGCCCAACGGCGGCTACATCGACGGCTACGCGTCGCTCTGGGTGGTCGATCTCTCGAACCCCGACGAACCCGGTCTCGCTTCGACCGTCATCACGCGCGATCGTGACGCCTGGTGGGGCAACATGAAGGCGGTAGGCAACACGCTCTACACGACGCACTACGACTGGCACGAGCGGCCCTCGACGTCGACGGGCGGCTCGACGTACTCCGTCGGGTATGTCCGGTACTACCTCGATCGCATCGACTTGACCGATCGCAAACATCCGCGCATCGGCTCCTCCATCAACGTGCCGGGCATGCTGGTGGGCGGCTCGGAGACCGACCCCTCGCTCATCTATACCGTCGATTTTCGCTGGTACGGCGATCATGGCACCAACGAGTTCGACGTCCTCAAGATCACGAACGGCAGGGCAGTCCTGCAGTCGTCGCTCTCCATCCCCGGCAACGTCGGCAACACCTTCGTGCGCGGAGACAAAGCGTACATGTCCGTGCAGCAGTACCTCGACAACCAGTACCGCAGGTCCACGGTCAAGCTCTACCAGCTCGACCTCGCCAACCCGCGCGCCGTCGTGGCCCACACGTCGGAGCAGAAGAAGGGCTGGGGCTGGCTCCTCGGTGTCGAAGGGGACCGCGCCCTCGTCACGTCGGGTTGGGGCTCGGAGGGCCTCGACATCTACCGTCTCTCCGACGGCGATCCGCAGTTCGACCAGTTCGTACGAACGCTCGGGTACGGCGGTTCCACGGCCCGTCAGGGGGACCAGATCTTCCTCGCCAGCGGCCAGTGGGGCGTGCAGACGATCAACTTGAAGTAGTCAGTCGTACGTCAAACGCCGGTCTCACCGTGAGGGGCGGCGACCGGCTTCGACTGCGGCGATCCGCGCTGCCGGAGAAAGATCGTGAGAACCACGATGGCCAGCACGGCGAGGAACTCGCTCTGCCAGTTCTGAAATGACTCGAACCAAAACTGGCTCGAACGGCAGTATTCCCAGAACGTCTCCACTGGGCGGCCGCGGGCGAGGTTCTCTTCGTTGGTCTTGAGCAAGCCGCCCACCGCGTGAAGGGAAAAGGACACCGCGAAGAGCAAGGAAAACGCGATGGCCAGCGAGTTCTCGTAGAGGACCAGCAGCGCGCCGCCGCGTCGCACGGGCCACGGCGCCTTGGGGTCACGAGCGTGAGCGCGTGGGTCCTCGTCCTGCTCGGAGGTCTCCAGCGGTTTCGACTCCGCGGAGCCTTTTTGCCGAAGCTTGATGGACAAAACGACGAAGATGCCCATCTGGAGAAACTCGCTCTCCCAATTTTCGAAGAGGGCTTCGAGGAAATGCCCGCTCGTCAGGTACGCGCCGAGGGCAAGCGCAGGGAGCCCGAGCTCGGCGCGCTCGTCGTTGTGAGCGGCCAGCCCGAAGCCGATCTGAGCAGCCGTCGAAGCGAGGAACAGGGTCGCCAGCGCCAGGGAGAGGCCGTTCTCCCGAACGAAAGTCGCAAGCGTCGAGGCTGCAGGCTTCGGATGCCGTCGCGCAAGGGTCGGCGAGAGGGTCGTCATGCGAACCACCCCTTGGCTGCAGCCTGCGTGCCAGCGTGGATGTCCGCGGGAGGACCACCCGCGGGCGAGCGCTCGAACGCGGGTGACAACGCTACGCACACTTTGTCGAAGGCCGGCCCCCTGGGCGCTCCTCTTCTCGGCGGGAGCGCGGAAGCAGAGAGGATCGAGTGGGCGGGACAGGGATCGAACCTGCGACAGCCGGCGTGTAAAACCAGAGCTCTACCACTGAGCTACCCGCCCTCGGGATCGAGGAAGGGCGCGAGTTTCCCCTAGCGAGTCGGTTCGGTCAAGCCGAGCCCGCTCTGCTTGGCCGCCTTTTGATTTGCCCCCCAGGGATGTGCATGCTGCGGGGAGATGCAGCGCACCGACACCGCCGGCGTGCCGATCAAAGCCTGGACCGAGGGGGTGCCCGTCGAGCCCGAGGCGATGGCCCAGGTCCTCAATTTGGCGCGCATGACATTCGTGTTTCGACACGTGGCCCTGATGCCCGACGTGCACAAGGGGATCGGCGCCACCGTGGGCTCGGTGGTGGCGACGCAAGGAGCGATCATCCCGGCGGCCGTCGGCGTCGACATCGGGTGCGGCATGATGGCCGTCGAGACGACACTTCGCGCCGCCGATCTCCCCGACGATTTGAAACCCTTGCGGCGCGCCATCGAAACCGCCGTGCCGCACGGTCGCACCGACAACGGCGGTCGCAACGATCGGGGCGCGTGGGGCCGCCCCCCGTCGGAAGTACAAGCCGCATGGTCGCCGTACGAGCACTGGCTCAAGGTGTTTTCGGAAAAGCACCCCAAAGTCGCCCAGAGCAATGGGTACCGCCAGCTCGGAACGCTCGGCACCGGCAACCACTTCATCGAGGTGTGCCTCGACGAACGTGACCGCGTCTGGTTCATGCTCCACAGCGGCTCGCGCGGATTCGGCAACCGCATCGGCTCGTACTTCATCGAGCTCGCCAAACGCGACATGTGGCAGGCGCTCGGCAACCTGCCCGATCGCGATCTGGCCTATTTCAAGGAAGGGACCAAGCACTTCGACGACTATGTCGAAGCAGTCGGAAGGGCGCAGCAATATGCGCGGGAAAACCGCGAGCTCATGATGCGCGCCATTGTCGCGTCCATCGGCGGGGTCGAAGGACTACCGCCTTTTCGAACGTCGCAAATGGCTGTGAATTGCCATCACAACTACGTCGAGCGCGAGCGGCATTTCGGCGCCGACGTCCTCGTCACGCGCAAGGGAGCCGTCCGTGCGAGGGCAGGGGACCTCGGCATCATTCCGGGCAGCATGGGCGCCCGCAGCTACATCGTCCGCGGCAAAGGAAACGACCAGAGCTTTCACAGCTGCTCCCACGGCGCGGGCCGCGTCATGTCGCGCACCGAAGCAAAGAAGCGCTTCACCCTCGCCGATCACGAAGCGGCGACCGCTGGCGTCGAGTGCCGCAAGGACAAGGAGGTTCTCGACGAGACACCCGGGGCATATAAAGACATCGACGCCGTCATGGCCGCACAGCGCGACCTCGTGGAGGTCGTGCACACCCTGAAACAGGTCGTCTGCGTGAAGGGTTGATCAGCCGCGGGGCAGGTGCTAGAAGCGCGGGCCTCGTGCTTTCGGCCTGTTGCGGCGAAACCGCGGATTTGCAGGAGAATCTGAGAGCTTAGTGTGGTAGGGAAGTGATGCCGCTTCGGGGCGGTAGTTAAGTTGGTTATAACGCCGGCCTGTCACGCCGGAGGCCGCGGGTTCGAGTCCCGTCCGCCCCGCTGTTGTTTCGGTAGGTTAGGAAGAAAAGGGGACAGAGCCGAGGGGACACCGGCTCCGAGAAGTCCCGGGGGAAGGGCAGGGAAGACCTCGCCGAATGCGACCGCCAGCGCTTCGGCGGTGCGCAGGTACTTCTTCATCGTGTCCCAGTCCTCGTGCCCTACTCGCTGCATGATCTTCTCGGCGGTCTCGCCACGCACGGCCATCCAGGTGACCGTGCTAGCGCGGAGGTCGTGCCAACGCAGGTTGATGCGCGTGGCATCGCTGATGAAGAGCTCGGCGCGAGTGACGCCGGCGAGCTTGAGGTAGTCGCGTAGCTTCTCCGCCAGGTCGCGCGGGCGCGGCATGCCAGGAAACACGCGGCCTTTGCCGCCGGCATCGACGCACATCTGCCAGAGAAGTGGCATGAGGTTCGGCTCAAGCCCGAAGGGGCGCGTCTCTTCGCTCTTGGTGCCCTTGGTCGCGCCGTCCTCGCGATCGATGCTGCGGTGGATGGTCACCTTGCCGTGCTCGATGTCGATGTCGTCCCATTCGAGCGCTTCGAGCTCGCCAGCGCGCACGCCGAGATAGACGGCGACCGCGACGAGCCGGCGCCAAAGGAGCGGAACCTTTTCGCAGGTGACGAACGCGATGAACTCACTTGGGTAGAGAAAGCACTTCGCCTTCGCTCCGCCGCGATCGGGTCCTTCGACGTCCGTGCAGGGGTTGTCCTCTCGAGCGCGGAGAGAGAGCAACTTCGAGCGGCAGGCATCCTTGAACATCTTGGTGACGACCGCCCACACGTTAACGGCAGTCTTCCAGCTGATCTCGCCGGCGAGCGCTTTGGCGTCCAGCTTTTCGACGAGCCGTTCGATGTCTTTGCGCGTCACCCGCTTGATGGGTCGCGACCCGAATTCGGCGAAGACGTGATTCTTCAAGCGCCCCTCGTCGTCTTTCACCGATGAGTAGCCCTTCTCGCGACGCCACCGACACCAACGCGTGCACCACTGCTCGACGCTTTCCAGATCGCCAGCGGTTGCCGTCGCACCGCCCCTCGGCGGCGGAGGCACGAACACCCCCGCGGCCAGGTCTTCGGCCATCTTCTCAGCCAGGTTGCGCGCCATCGCTTCGCTGATGCCGCGTGGTAGCGCGACCTTCTTACGGCGGCCGTCGCCGAGCGAAAGCTTTGCGTACCAGCGGCCCTGTCTTCGTTCGATTGTGCCGGTGCGTGCCATCACTTCTTGCCTTTCAGTTCAAATCCCCAGCTAGAGCACACATCGATCATCTCGTTGGTCGCGAAGGAGCAACCAATGGCGCAATTCAGATCCGGGTCGCCTGTTCTCCGAAGCGGCTGACTTAGGTCTGGAACCATTCGCTTTCCGCGCTCGGTGCACATCGTTGAAATGCATGACTCGACCGCGCGCTGAGCTCGGTCCTGACAGTGGACCGCCGACGAAACTATTGTTTCGTGCTTGAGGCATGAAGCGCCGCATTGACCGCAGTCTACCGGCACCGGTTTTGATTTCTCGCACGCTGAAAGCGCGAGGAGGATCAAGAGCGCCGGCCATACGGTGCCGCCTAGCGGCGCGCGGTGCGCCCCCCTTCGCTGCTCCTGCTTCACGTCGCCACTCCTTCCACTTCCCGCTTCGCCTCGTCCAGCGCCGCTTTAGCGTTCTCTGTGCATTGCGCTGCAGTCCGCAAGCGCTCGCACATGTCGATCGCCTCCCTCAGAATGCCGTAAATTAGCCTGAGCTGCGCGTCCGCGGCATCGATTGCGTCGATCGTCGTGCTCATGGCGCCGCCTTCGCCGCCGCCGCCAACCGCTCGCGCGCCGCCGCGATCAACCCAAGCGCCCGCTCGATGTCTCGAGTGTCGTCGCTGGCGAGAAACTGCCGCGCCATCTCGAGCAGCGAGTCGACGAATTGGATTTCGGTGAGTCCCGGCGGAAGCGGGACTGTCTCGAGGGGACCCGTGGTGTCGGGCGGCGTCATGGCGCCAACTCCCGCTTGCCGTCTGCCCCAACGGCAACGCGCGCAGCGTTGCCATCGGAGTCGACAACCAGGACATGATACGGCGCGACGATGTCGTCCTGCCACGTGACGAAAGTTTCGGAGGCGCCATCGGTAAACGCACCGATCGTCCCCGACCCTCTCGTGTCAATGCACCCAACGGTGAACGGCAACCGAAAGCCGCGCGCGACGAGCTCGGCCACGACGTCTGCGAAGTCCGTGGGGTTCACGACGCCACCCCGCGCGCTTTGAGCTCCGCTCGCAGCTGCTCCGCCGTCATCGCCGGGCGCACCGCAATGTGCCAAACCGCGCGGCCGTCGACATCTTCGAATTCGTCGCCGATCATCTCGCGGCAGTCGCCGAGCGTTGCCATCAGGCCGTCCACCACGTCCACTCCGATATCGCCGAGCTCGCACCGACCGGGGCTCGCGTCGATCTCCCCGACGAGGTCGTCGATCCGCTGCAAGAGCAGGCTTAGTTGGGCCCGGTCTTGGGTGACACCCTTTTTGGCGGCGCTCACGCTGCACCGCCTTTCGCTGCCTTGTCGGCCTTGAAGTGCGCTTGTTCGATGCGAAACGCGACCTGCGACGCTACCTCGGCCCGCCGTTCGATGCGAAAGATCGCCGCCTGGATCGCCTCGTTGGAGAGCGGTTCTTCGTCGTTGCCGATCGCCGCGGACAGCACGTTCAATTCACCCGCGATATCGTCGAAGGCGTCGTGCGCGAAGTCTCGCGGATCACCGCACAGCGCGCGCAAGAGGAGCTCCGCCGTGCTCGCCTTTTCGACGGGGGGGCAATACTGCTTGACGTTGCCTAGCGCGGCGTCGATCGCCTCCAAGTGGAAACTGACGACGTCTCCGAGCGGCGGCGCCGTGGGCACTTCCGACGGGGGCGCCGTCTTCTTCTTGGAAGCGGCGGCCTTCACTTGGCACCTCGGTTCAGACGCGCCGCTTGGCGTGCGAGCAGGAAAAGGGCAGCCATCAACGCTTGGCGCACATGCGCCTCGTCATCAGTGGCAGCGTCTGCCGGGGCGGGGGCGTCGGAAATGGGGGGAACGGGCCCCCTATTCTCAGCGACGCGGAAAGTGCCGCTTTCGAATTCGGACGGCTCTTCTTCGGTGGGTGAGTACGACGATGTGCGTGCTAACGTGTTCATGTTCGAATCTCCTTCTAGGTTCGGACCATGGCTCCCGGCTGTTTGCGCAGCGCGGGGGCCACTTATTTCTAGTTGCCGGCCTTCTCTTCTCGCGAATAGACAACAAGCTTGTGGGTCGACACGTGATGCTCATCGTCGCCGCGCACCAGAATGTGCTCCACTTTGAGCACACGCCACTGCGTGCTGCTCGGCAGGTTCTGGCCGGGCCAGCTGGCGGGCCGCAAAAGATCTCCGGCATGCACGGACAGAAACGGCGAGTCTGCCTCGAAGCTGGCGACAAGATCCCGGCCGTTCGATGCGAAGTCGAGTCCGGGTTGGACGAATTCGATGACGTAATTCACGGTTTGCCTCTTTTCTTTCGTCTGTCGCTTTCGACTTCGTCGAGCGCCTTCATCAGAAGCAGTCGGACGACTGCAGCCCGTGTTACGTCCAAACCGGGCTGTTCCCGGTTCAGCCGATCGGCATAGCGGTCGAGGCGCTCGATTAGTTCTTCCTCGAGTCGGAACGCTGTCTGAGTCTTAGGCGCCATTCTATGTTTCATACGTATACCACCGTGAACCGTTGTCGGTCAAGTACCAAGCGGTCTTTTTTTCTGCTGCGGCAAATCGCGCCAGTCACACCACTGGTTGCATGGCGCGGGCCCCAGGGCGTACCCTCGCCACATTAGGAGGGACATCATGGGCAATTCCGAATTCAAGGCCGGCGACGTCGTGTGTCTCAAGTCTGGCGGACCAAGCATGACTGCTGGGAACATGGCCGTGGGAGGGCTCCTTTGCTACTGGTTCGCCGGCTCCGAGCTCAAAAAGGACACCTTTCCGCCTGAGATACTGAAGCTCGACCCTCCCACGCAGCGCTGAGAGGCACCTCATCACCGGCTCGGCGCGGTGCCGCGGCAATTCCGCCATACCCACTGGACCCGCTGGGCGCGTGCTCCTGTTGCGCTCTCCGAACTCTTGCCCATAGCCTGAAAAAAACATCGCCGGAGGGTAGATCCATGCCTCTCGATCACTCGCAGGAGCAGAAGGCTAAGCAGTGGTTGCAGTCCAACTTCAAAGGCTGCGCAAACTGCCAAGGCAAGAACATTGGCATCGGTGAGATCGTTGCGCCGCCGACGTTCGCAGGCGGCAACATCCAGATCGGCGGTCCAACAATCCCGATGCTAGCCGTGACGTGCAACTCATGCGCTTACACGATGCTGTTCGCTGCCGTCCCGATGGGCTTGTTGTCGCCGTAGGGAATTTGGATGAGGGATCCCGAAAGCAGCTGCACGCTGCCAACGAGCATCCACGGGACATTGACAGCGATCGAAGACGGTTGAAATACGACCGGTGCTTGAACTTGCTTCGTTTTCATTTCCTTTTCCTTTCAGACCCCGCTAACTCCTTTACCGGCGACGGCGTGTTGCTGCGGTTCGGTGACGGTCACGGCTTGATCCCAGACGGCTTGTCGCTGCGGTTCGCCGTGTTCGCGGCCATCTTGTCGCCGGCCGCGCCGAGCTTCCCCGCAGCGGCGTCGAGCTTCGTTGCAGACCCATCCATCGCGGCCTGGAGCGACTTGGCGGCCTCTTGCAACGCCGCCAAGTTCTCGGCCGCTGCCTTTCCCTCTTCGACTTTCCGCTGCTCGCCGCCGGCGCCGAACAAGTCGGCCCACGTAGCCTTGAGGTCCGTCGTGAGCCCGCCCAATAGTCCGCCACGCTCGGCTTGCGACGCTTCGCCAGCGGTAGCCATGCCTTGCAACGACCCCAACTTTTTCGCTGCCTCCGCGCGTGTCTCAGGCGTCGCGCCGCCTCCCATGAGCGTTTCCTTGAGCGCGTTGGCCCGCTCGATCTCCGAGGTCACCTGACCGCCGTAGTGGCCGGTGATATCTTTCTGGAGCTTTTCGGTCGCTTCCTGCACGAGCTGTGCGCCCGGTAGCATCTTCGAAAGAATGCCGGCCGCCGGGCTCGACGGAGAAAGCTGCGGCGCGGAGCCGGGAGCACCGGGCGCCCCAGGGACAGGCGGTCGCCCCGGCGCAAACGACTTGGCGATCTCGCGGGTGATGACCTCCGATAGCTTCGCTTTGGCGATCTCGGCGCCGAACTGCAGCGCGATGATCGCGCCCAGCCCCTTGAGCGGGTTTTCGGCGAGCGCCTTGGCGAGGTCCACGAACATGCGCGTCGCTTCGGCAACGTACGGGACGAGCTTCGCGATCTCGGGCACCAGCTTGACGATCTCGGGAAACAGCTTGCTGGCGATCGCCTCTTTCAGTCGGGCGTTCACGACGCCCATCTGCACCGAGAAGGACTTCATGGCCTCCGCGGAGTCCTTTTGGATCTCGGACCAGTCGCCGGACACGTTCGCTGCGTCGGTGAGCTTACTCATCACCGCAGCACGTCCAGCTTTCGCGCCTTTTGCCCCGCCGCCGGCGCCCTGGCTTGCCTCGCGAAACGACGCGATGAGTGGTCGAATCGCGCGGATCCCTTCTTCGCCGAACGTCTCTTGCAACTGAACCATGTCGCCGCGGGACGCCTGCATGACGTCGCCGAGGATCTCGTTGAAGTCGCGGAGACCCTTCTTGGCGTCTCCTCCCTGAAACACTTGGACGCCGCGCCCCTCGAACGCTTCGCCGCTCTGGATCTTGGCTGACTTGGCGGTCAATTGACGGAAGGTCGCTTCGGTGGCGAAGCCCGCTTGCTCGCCGCTGCCGGTTGCGGAGCGCGCGACCTGGAGGAAGCCGCCTAGCTGCGCCAAACCGCCCGTTCCCTTGATGCCGAAAGCGGCGGCGGCGGCGGCGATCCGCGGAAACTGGCCCGCCATATCTTTCAGCTCGAACGCGCCCTTCTTGCCTTGCATGGTCAGCGTGGCGAGGGCTTTCTGCATGTCCTCGACGCTCGAGATCCCGAGCTTCTCGGAGAGGTCCGCCGACGCGCTCGCAACGTCCTCCACACTGGCACCCGTTGCCTGCGCGACCGTTGCGAACGTGCGCATGTTCTTGATCGCCGTATCGAGGTCGCCCGTCTTCGTGACGAAAGCTTGGACCCCGCCGGCAATATCTTCCGCGTTGATCCCGGTTTCAATGCCCGTCGTCTCGAACTGCTTGCGCAGGTCTTCGGGCGCAAACTTGGAGACGGTGCCGCCTTGCCGCGCGCTGATGGCGAGGCGGCGGCTCATCTCGTCGAGCTTCGTCGCACTGCTGACGGCGTTCGCCGCTAGTGCCGCGCCACTGACGCCGACCATGGCTGCGCCTGCTGCGCCGACCGCCTTGACCGTTCCACCAACACGAGTGAGCCCATGCCCGACCGTCGACTGTACGAAGCGGGAGCGCTGGCGAATGTGCTGCGATTCGACGCGCGCGATCTTCTCGCGCTCGCGCCCCTCGGCCTTGACCATCGAGAGCCGCGCGCGTTCCTCGCGTTTGATGTCGCGGATGTTAAGCGCGTTGATGGCGTTCTTGATCCGAATTTCTTCGCGCTGCCCACGCTCGAGCAGCTTGCTGTGGTCGCGAGCAGCGGTGTCGAGCAGTGCGCGCGGTGACGCCGTGACGCGCGACTTCCCGCCGGTCATCTGCGAGACGGTGCGGTTGTGGGCACGCAAGCGCGCCTCGATGCTACTGAATGCGCGATCTACGGATTCTTTTCCAACCACACGGATGTCGTAAGATAAAATTGCCATTCAGTTTCCTTTCGTTTTTGGCATCGCTGCAGCGCACGCTTTCAAGACCACATCGCCGCATTGGAGAACGGTCAGGCGAGTGACCTCCTTCGGATCAGCAACGAGCGCCAACATCACGTTTTCGTACCGCTTGAATGCGGCCGTTGCTGCGTCGAACTCGGCGGTCTGTGAAATGCCGGAGTCTCGTTCGCAAAGCGCATGAAGGTCCTCGACGGCACGCATGACCAGGTCGTGCATGCAGACGACTGCAGCAGCGTCGGGCATGCTCAGAATCGATTCGGGGATCTTTGTCATTGTTTGGACTCCTTGTTTTCAAGTGCTTTTGGCGCGCCCAAACGGACCAGCTCTTTCTCGACGGTGGTGAGATTCAGCCGCAGCTTTCTGACGTGCTCGTCGAGCTGGTCGACGGCGGACCTGGCCGCGGCGCAGTAGAACGTTTTGAGTTCCACATCGGACGCGGAGCGCGCCGCTGAAAGCGACGCGAGCGCCGCGGTGGCGAGATCGGGAACCATGATCGGCGCGCTCATCGTCACCACACCGCCAGCACGGCCTTTTGGGACGAGTCCCACACAATGTCGACTGTGTTCGTAGAAATCGAGGTAGCGATGGCGACGCCAGCGTAGTCGACTCCCGCGGCGCGCACGATGGTGGGCGCAGTCGGGCTGCCCCGGAAGGTCAACGTGACGTCGCCTGGTGCATTGGCGATGCTGTCGATCGAGTAAAAAGTGCCGTCGCGTACGTGGGCCGTGAACAGGGTGCGTATCCCGCGGAGGATAGGGCCGACGGTGTTGATGACCGTGATGCCATCGTATTCAAAAACGATAATCACGATCGGTGCGTCGACCGAAGACGTTCCGACGGCTTCGCGGCAGAGGCGGGCGCCATAGACTTGGCTCCCAAAAGGTCCAATGGGCATTGTTATTCCCTGTCTGCGTCGGGTCGCGGCGCGTCGTCATCGGCGAAGACTTCGTCGAACTCTTGGCGCTCCGCTTCGATAGCCGGCACTTCGATGCGAAGCACGGGGATGTTGAACATCGTCGAGTAGTCGACGTACGGCGGTGGCTCAGCAACGCTGCGAGCCAAAGTCGGGCGCGGCGAGTGTGGTTTTGCAGGCATTGGAGCGGCCCGCACAACCGCCATCACGCGGGCAAAGTCCGTGCGTTGAGGTGCGACCATCAGTCGTCCCCCCTGGTTCGCGCGTTGTCTACGCGGGGTTGGATATAGTTAGTGAGACGGCGCGCCAAATCCAACTTGGCGCGGAATCTCTCGCCCACCGCGCGGCCTACGATTCCCATGGCGCCGATCTGTGTGCACCGGTTGACCACACCGTGCTCTTGCGAGATGACGCGCGCGGCGTTCGAGGCGATGAGTGCTTCGCGGCCGATCTTCTCGATCTTCTCGATCAGCGGGGCGACGCCGAAGACGATCTCTCCAACCTCGCCAGCGAGCGCCTCGATCTCTTTGCGAGCGCTGGCGCACGTTGCCGTGAGCTCAGCGAGGTGCGCCAAGTCTTGCTCTCTGCGGTCTGCCTCGGCGAGCTGCGCGCTGATCTGCGCGAGCCGTTTCGCCTTTTGTTCGTCTTGTTCGATCTGAAGGATCGACAGCGCCTTTTCGGTTGTAGATTGCATCGGTTACCTCCAGTCCTTTTGGTCGTCATCGCCGCGGTCGCCCAGGAGGCCGAATTGCGCCTCGATGCGTGCCGCTAGCGCGTCCCCTGCCGTGTCGCGGGGTGCGTGTTGGCGACGCGCAGTATCAAGATCCATCTTCCGCGCTTGTTCCCTAATAAAAGCAATTTCGTCCGCCTCAGTTGGCTCGATGTCGACGTTGCACTCAATCGCGCATGCAATACGATCAGCGAGTGTTGGGCCGAACGAATCGAGGCGGACGGGCGGCGGTGCGGCGGGCGTGCGCTCGAGCTGCATGGCGCGCTCGATGCGCTCGGCCAAGGCGCGGCCGCAGTCGACATCAAGGAGCGCGGGTGCGCCAGTCGGGCCGCCCCATGCCTTGGACTTGCGAACGCAATCCGGATTCGCTGGGATCATGCACAGCGAGCACTCGACGAGCTCAGCGTCGGCAATGACGACAACCTCTGTGCCGTTTCGCTTTTCGCTTCTCAAGGTGTGCGGAATGAAACCGACGCTCACGGCGCGCAAGCCACCCTCCACAACTTGCTGCCAACATTGTTCGGCGAGCGGGCTTGCCGCCTGGCTCAGGAACGCTACTTCGACTTCGAGCTGGCCGCCGACGATCGCGACGTCCGTCGCGCGCCCAATCGGGAGCTTCGTTTCGGGCCCTGAGAAGAGACCGTTCGCGTTGTGGTTGAAGAGAACGATCGGGTTTTTGCGATAGGCGTCGAGCTTCCAGCTTTTCTGCTCGATGACTTCGCCGTATCGGTCGACCGTGTCGGTGGACGCGACGAACCTTGCGCGGCGAGTTTCCTTGTTGACAGCTCGGAAGGAGAGATCATGCGATTTGAGTATTGTGTCCATTGGATACTTTTCCTTTTAGTTGACGGCATTTTCAGTGCTCTCGATGGGTGGCAGAAACGTGGTTTGTGATTTGGTCTCGTAGAAACTGGTGATCGGGTCGGGGTGACGTCGGTCGAAGCGTGCGGCGAGTTCGGGGCGTTCGCTGCGAGCGACGCACTCGGCGAGCCAGTGCCAAAATTCGGGCGTGCATCGGTGCGTCATCCGAAGCCTCGCGATCCTTGCCCGTGCCAACGAGTGGCTCGGGCCATGCGCTGCAGTTGTTGGGGGTTCGGCATGAGGGCCCGCACACCCGCACCGCCGACGCGTGTGAACGCGCTGGCCAAGGCGTCTACTTGATCGTCCCTTCGATCGCCGACGCCGGTGAAACCGCACACTTCAGAAACGAACTGGTCGAGCCAGTGCGCTTGGCGCGGCAGGAGGATCTTGCCCGAATTCCACGCGGCGGACACCGGTTGCGCGCGTGTGAATTTGTCGGCGGCGGCGCGCTCGGACTCGATGGTGACGCCGGCGGTCGCCGTCGCGAGGTCCGCCAGTCCTGCCTCCGTCGTCGACGTGTACCAGTGCCAACTTCCCGCGTAGCTCGCGTCGATCCCCTTGAGCACGCTGAGAAACTCGGGAACTTTGACTTGCGCCGTTCGCACGTCGACGACATAGAAAGTGCCGGCGCTCTCGAGCATGACGACGGCGGCACTGCGATCCGCGCGTGTCTTTGCGGTGTATGCGAGGTCGCAGCCTTTTCCGATGCGAAACTTCGCCGGCAGCTCATCGTAAAAATACGCGTCACGAAAGAGTGCGCCGCCGCGTGGTACTGGCGCGCCCATGTAGAGACTCGCCCATCCGTACGAACCGAGCTCTTCGCGTATTTCGCAAAGCCGCTCGGCAGAGAATCGCTCAGGGCAAAGCGCGCGGCCGTTGTCGTCGAGCGCTGGCAAGTTGACATAGTCCCAACCTTCCGCGATGAGCCTCCCCGCCAAGTCTTCAGGGTGCCATCGCGTCTGGATCACGAACACGCTGGCGCCAGGCTCGCAGCGGGTCAGGAGGTCGTTCCTGAACCACTCAAAAATCTTATCGCGCTCAATGGCGCTTTCTGCCTCAGCCCTGCCCTTGTGAGGATCGTCAACGATGATGAGATCGCCGCCTTCACCGGTGACCCCGCTTTCGACGCTGCAAGCCCACAGGCCACCAGGCTCGCAGCGTGTGCGCCAGTCGCGCCGGCTCGACGCCTCGCTCGACAGCTGTCCTCCGACGCGTTGATAGAGCGACCGGATCTCCCGGCTCTTCTTCTCGGCAAACGATGTTGAGTAGCTCGCGTAGATAATTCGCGTCGTCGGCGCGGCGATCAATTGGCGCGCACTGAAGTGCTTCATGAGCTCCGTTTTGAAATGTCGGGGCGGAGTGTTGAAGACCGCTCGTACAGGTTCACGTTCCGAACGGTCGAGCAGGCGGGCCAACGGCGCGAGGTGCGTCGGTCGTCGGAATGACGGCGTCGCCTTCGGAACGAAGTCGAGCAAATCGGCGAGTCGCTTAGCCATTCGAGCCTCCCTTTGCGGGATCGGGCTCGTCGTCGTCGACCTCGATGAACCAGGGGGCGAGCTTGCCGTCGTACTTCGGGCGGCTCGTCGCGGCCGTCGCCGCGTGCTCGCGGGCGTAGTTCAACGCCGACATCGCGAGCGCCGACTGCTTGCGCCACTCCTCCCGGTTGCCGCTGTCGAGCGACTCTTCGGCGAGCGCGATGGCCACGCTGCCGATCCTGACGAACGTGCTGGCCATGACCCCGCACTGACCCCCGCCGAAGTCTCGGGCGAGCTCGGCACACGTTGCCCGACGATGTGAGCGGGCGCGTTTGCGGTACGCGGAGGGGATGGTCTCCGAGTCGATTCGGTGGCTGAGCGCGGTGCGCCCCTTGAGCGCTTTGCCGCCAAGACTGGGGATCGTGCTCGCCCCGGGGAGGAGCTTGCCGTCGGGCGTGCGCTCCTGGCGTGCCTGACCCTGCTCGGGGGCGGGTATGCCGGCCGGTAGCTCGTCGTAGCGAGGCGGCTGAGCTCTCGGGCGACCGTGGCTGCGATGTTCGGGCATTTAGTTGCTGACTCCCTGGATGCGCAGCTCGTAAAGCCGCTGAGTGGACCGCACTCGAGCAATTGCCTCGTCCGCTTCGTGGTCGAAAGTGCACTTGCCGCGCAGGTTGGCCAGCGCGTTGAGGTAGTCGCGGACGTCGAAACCCATCGCCCAAAGCCAGGCAAGGTCGACCTCGAGCCGCCGGATGATGGCGAACACGGACGCGAGGTCGTCTGGAATGGGCACGTTGGGCGCCCACCCAGGGCATGATGTGGCGAGCCAATCGCGCATGGCGTCGGCGATGCGGTCGTCGTGGTCAATCATCGTTCAGACTCCTTCGCGCGCTCTGGCGGGGCGCTGGCGCGGGGGAAGAGGCCGATCGCCCCTCGCACGGGATCTCGAGTTCCGCGCGAGGGGCTCTCGGCGCCACGGCTCAGGAAGTGACGTGGCCCTCAAACCCGTTGTGACCATGCGCTGGCACGACGGGCGAAGTGTGTGGTCGGGCGCGATCACGCGGCGCCCTTTCTGGCGAGGATGCCCGCTGACGCGCTTTCAGCACGTCGGACGGGTAGCGAGCCGTGGACGCCACCCAAAACGCTCCAGAGGGCGTCTCTGAGCGGCGCGTGGAGGTGTTGCGGCGGTCGCGTTGACCCGTCGAGCCAGTGACGCACAGTCGACGTCGAGCAATCGACGGCAGCCGCAAGTGCGGCGACGAGCCGCTCGTCAACAGGCGCCGGCGGCAGCGAAGGGGGCAACGGACGCGCCATCAGCGACCTCCCGCAAGTGTGCGAATAGCAGCGAGATGTCCCCTAGATAATTGTCCCCTTATCGACAGGAATGCCCTGTTTTCTCGATAGAAACTGGCAAAACCGAACGGGTCGGCCACCCGATCGCGGCGTCGCATGGGACTTGCTGTTGGCAACGCGGCGAGCGGTCCAGAGACCACCGCAGACCGGTCCGGACCGCCAGGCGCTGTCGTCAAACTGACGGCGGTGTGAGCACGGCCCGGTTTGGAGGTCGGCTGTTCCGGGTTTCGAAGAGCGAGGGCGGCGCGGTTCATGTTCCAACCGCCTGGTACGCGTGAAAGACGTCGTCCGGGTGCTCTTGCTTTGGGCGCGGGCTGTGGACGATCGACCCATCGCACTCCCACCGGTGGGGGCTCACCTCGGTCCAAACACGCGGTTCAGGGGGTGCTGCCGGCTGCCGTCCACCGCGACATGGGCTCGACGACATCATGCCGTGCTGGCGCATGAGTTCTTCCTGGACACGAGCGGTGCGCTGAGCAGCGATGTGCTCCGGCGACAGCTTCGGTTTCCGATCCACCCTGGCGGCGTGGTCTTCGACCTTCGCCCTGTCTTCGAAGATGCTGGCGAGCTCGATGTACGGCTCGTGCGCATCGTTCTCGCCCATGTGCCAAGCGCTCTTGCGTACGCCGTCGATGGCTTTGCAGAGTTCGGCGGGCGTCGAGTGCTGCAAGGCTTTCGTGATGTCCTTGCGTCTGCCGGCGGTCAGGGTCGGTGGCTGCGGGTACTTCTGCGAGGCCAGGGTCTTTGACCAATGATCAAAAACCAGAGACACAGCGCGCTCGCGCGCGTTCTCTCTCTGAGTAGGTTCATTTTGTAGGTTCCCGTTTACGGATGAGTAGATTCCCGTCCCCACGTCCGAACTCAGGTCCCCCCCCTCGACGAACTCAGGTCGGCCCGTTCCCGAACTCAGGTCCGAACTCACCTCGGGCGACTTGAGTTCATCCGTCGAACTCTGCTCGCCATTGGAGCTGAGTTCATCCGTCGGACTCAGGTCAACGGTGAGCCGGTAGACGTTCGGCGCCCTTCCCGGACCGTCCTCACGGCAGCCACGGGTCACGTGCACACGTACCGGTCCGTTGGCGTTCTCGAGCTCGGTGATCGCCGCGAGAACCCGGGCGCGACACATGCCCGTCTCCTGCTGCATCGTGCTTAGGCTTGCCCACGACTTACCGAAGTTCTTCTTCTTGGGAGTGGTCCCCTCATGTCGGAGAAGATTGATCGCAAAGATGCGCGCATCGGTGCCGACGCCGCTGGCGACGCTCAGGATCACGTCCACCTTCTTCCCCTTCTCGCCCTTGCTGGCCACGGTTATGCGGGCTCCGCCCTGCGTCGTTCGAGGTCGACGCCGCACAACTGCGATTCTTCGAATGCTCGCTCTCGCTCGCCTCGGGCGCGTGCGTCGGCAGCACACTCCGCTGACTCAGGTTCTGCGGCGAGTGCGCCTAGGAACCGCGAAGCGCGCGCGCGTTGCTCAGCGGTAGCGTGCCGAGCCCAAGCACTGGCCAAGGCGATGAACTCGCGTTCGGTTTCTCCGCGGGGCACGGATCTCTGCCCCTCCGCCGTGCCGGCGACTTTGACGTTGCCCATAGATTGGAGACTTTCTTTAGTGACGCTGGCGGCGGCGCGGAGTCGGTGACATCGACTCCGCCAGCGCGCGCATGCGAGCCGCTACCTCGTCCCAGCGACGAGATGCGATGACAAGGGACTCGCGCACGTCGGCGCTGGACGCGCCATCGCCGGCCGGAATCGCTGACACCGCGTGCATCGCGCGATCGATTTCGCGAGTGAGACCGAGCCCCACGGGGACGTTGAACAAAACCCTTTCCATCGAAACCTCCGACTATCTGCGACGCCTCTGCGGCTTGTTTTGATTGGGATCACCTTGATGAACGAGACGGCGCGTCGTCCGAGCTGACTCGCGCTCAAGAAACTCTCGACGCTGCTTTTTGCCCCAACACTCGCCACAACTCACAGTGGCCGCCTTGCCTCGCGCGGTCAGCTTGTCGAGCCGATAGGGCTTGACCTTGGCGCAGCCGTGACCGGTGCACAGGCATTCGAACCGGCGTCGCCCCTTCTCGTCGCGAGCGATCTCGCGCTGCACGACAAGCCAACCAAACTTGTCGCCAGTGCGCACAACGCGCCCCGGTCGCCCCGGACCAGTGCCCGGGGTCGAAGGCGGCTTGCGGGGCGCCGACGCAGCGTCTTCGCGTCCTACACTATGGGGTGGGGGTAAAATCGCGCTTCCGAACTTTTCCGATAGAACGCGCGCACTTAGGTTTCTAAAGTGCAGATACATTCGCTCCAGCTCGGCGCCGGAAACGGTGAAGTATCGGGACGGCCCCGATCGCCCGAGCCAGTCCTCTGCCAATGCGAGCCACCGTTCCGCGTCGAGTACGCTCATGGCGGGATGCCCGGGCCATCCCGCGATTGCCTTCGCGTCGTATCGGTCTGACTTCCAAGCTGGGTCGCTGGTCTCGCTCACTCCGTATTCGACGCCAACATCAAGAGGCTCATGCTCCGAGCCGAGCTTCTCCCGATAGTATTGGCGCACCTCGTCCGGATAGACCGTCGCGACTTTGCGCCCATCGCTGTTGAAAAAATCATCCACCCGTGGCGGGCGCGGATCGGGATCTGGATTGGTGTATTCGCCGTCGGAGCGCCATTGCGAACTCCAAAAGCCACGCCATCGCTCCCACACCCAGTGCTTGAATGAGGCGTCTTCGCCCATCAGGTCTTCCGTCGCGTCACGCACTGAGCTGCATGCACCGTTGCAGGCCTGGGTGTGCCCACCGTGCTCGGTGACAAGCGCTAGCGGCAACCGTGCACGCATCGCGATCTTCATCAAGATCGCTGTATCGCCGCGCTTGCCGAGGAGCCTTCTATCCCGTATGTTTTTCATCGGAAGTGTCCCTTCCCGTGACGCCCGGCGAGCTTCGACCCTCGCGCGGGCGTTTCTATTCCCTATGCGGCGCCGCTTCGCCGAAAGCCGGCGCGCTCCAGCAGCTCGGACGGCGTGGCGTCCTTCGATGGCAGCGGCTTCTTCGGAGTTGTGCCCTTCCGCGGTCCAGGCCGCCGCTCCGCGCCTTCGCGGAGCGCTCGCGAGACGTCCTCGAACGCAGCGATGTGGAGAGCCCGATGCTTCGTGTAGCCGATCTTCTCCTTGCGCAGGAACGCGTGCCATTCGGTGGCCGGAATGCCCACGGCCTCGAGCGAGTTCGCCTCGCTCACGAATGAGGGCGGCGCCGCCTGTTTGACGATGCGGACCACGACGGACTCGTCGGTACCGTCGCTGCTCATGCGCCACCCGAGGTTAGATTCGTCTCGATAAGCCGCCCAGTGGCTTCCCAGATCGTGAAACCAGCTGCTGCCCTGGCCATGGTTGGCAGCGAAACTCGCAGAACCCTGCTCGCCTCGGCTTCACCGATTCGCTCGACCAAACGCAAGATCCTTTTGCGCGTTTCGACACCGAGCGGCGTCCCCAACTGCCTTGCGCGTCTTGTCCGCATCCCGTCACTCCTTAACTCCTTCACATCATAACCGGCGGTACGCCGCGTGGCCGTACGGCGGCGAGTTATTTTTTAAGCAGTGCTGGTCTTGTGGGGTCGAACCTCGGGAGAACCCATCGAGGTCGTATTCACTCTCCAGCCATTTTATTGAAGGAAATGGACTTCCGTCCGCGTCCCCGCGTCGCCCCGAGCCGGCGGATTTCTTAGTCTCTAACAGCCCCGTCGACTCGTGTGCGAAGGCGTCCTTGTCGTACTGGGTGACGAACTTCCCCTCTCGTCCAAAAAGCAGGTCCCGGAGTGGGCCTCAGCAGCCAGCGAGAGCGACTAGCCGATCGACGGCCTCCAGTGGTAATGTAACGGCCTCATCGACCAACGCAGCAAGGGCGCTCGGGATCGAAATAGACCGTCCCCTTTGGCCGTTGTCCCCTTGACCTGATCCCGGAGAGTTGGCGTCCAAAAGTGCTACGGTCTGAAGCCATTCGCTATCGACAATCTCCGACGGATCCGCATTGCCGACAGAATTCGAGTCCCGTCCGCCCCGCTGTTGTTTCGGTAGGTTAGTAGACTGGCCTGATCGGCCATGGACAACGGGTGGACAGCTGGACGCGTCGCGTCGGAGCGGAGAGCTCCGGGCGCAAAGTGCGCGTAGCGTTCGGTGACCTTGATGCTCGTGTGACCGAGCATCTCGCGCACCTCTTCGAGACGCCAGGGCGACCGCCCGCCAGCCTGCGACGAGTGCTGGCGCGCAAGGGTGACGCAGATCGTGCCAGCGCACGCGACGCTCGATACCGGCGGCTTTGAGTACGTCGCGGAAGTCGAAGCCTTTGTGGCCGCGTCCGTTCTGCTTCGGCATCGTGCTGTCGGAGTAGTACGTCTTACTGCGAGGGATGCGCCCGCCGTTCTTTCCGGGCCGGAGAAGGCCGAAGGGATTCTTCGGGGGGAACTTCGTTAGGAGCTCGAGCCACTTGCACGCGGATTCGTGCATGCCGAAGAGCGGGACGCGACGAATCTTCCCGTTCTTCGGTGGCTTGCCCTTTGACGCGCGGCACGGAGCCAATGCGCTAGACGGCGAATCCATGCCGATCACTCAGTTCGCGTAGGATGCGTGGTCGCATGGCTGAACGAGGCGAGAAGCGACCAAGCGGAAGCGCCGCCGCCAGTGGCGCGACTACCGAACAGTCGCTGGCGCTCGGCCCGTGAAAGACTTCCTCGACAAGCTGACCGACGAGGAGGTCGCGGCTGTCGTCGCGGGAATGAAGGACGTCGCGGGAAATGGTCTTCCGGCAGCAAAACACCTTCGCGGCGACATTTACGAAGTCCGCGCCGCCGCGCCGCCGCGCAGCTTTCGGCTGCTCTTCTCCGCCGAGGGGAGATTCAAGCAGGTTCTGTTGTCGCTCTCCGGCTTCTCGAAGAAGACGCAGAAGACTCCGCCGCGCGAGCTCGAGCGGGCAGAGGGGCGGTTGCGAGATTGGCGCGATCGGGGAAGCGTGAAGCGGAAGGGCAGGGCATAGCCCCTGGCTGCCCGGTCGAGGCCGTCGGGCGTTCGAGCCATATGCTTGACGCTATAGCTTGGACGATACAAGCTTGGTCGTGGCTCGCGACTTCCTCGCAGAACTCGTTGACGAGCGAACAGCTCGAAACCCGAAATTCCCCGCGCTCGTCGCGGAGGCGGAGGAGCGGCGAAAGTTTGCCCGCCGGCTAGCGAAGCTCCGCGAGAAGAAGGCGCTATCGCAGACTGTCGTTGCCGCGCGGATGGGAACGTCGGCGTCCGTCGTCAGCAAGTTGGAAGCCGGCGGGGACGTGAAGATGTCGACCGTTCAGCGGTATTGCGCGGCGATCGGTAAGAAGTTTTCCGTCGCCGGATAGCACTGGGCGTCACGGCGAAGGGTCCAAGCCGCCCCGTCTTCTGGTTGATCGACACTCGGCGCCTTCACTTCGACGTACAGCTCATCCGGCTGTGCGTGGACGAGAAGGTCGCGCATGCGGCCGCGCCGCCCGTGCCGACCGCTTCGAGCCGTCGCCACAGAAGCGGCGTGGACTCGCGGTCCACGAAGCTCTGATGCTCGCTCGAATAGACAAATGCTTTGCACGTTTGGCCCCGATCGGGTCCCTCGACGCCGTGGCCGGGGTGTCTTTGGGGCGTACCCAAGCGCCTTCACCTTGGAATGCAGGCGTCCCAAACTTAGGCTCGCACTCAACGATTGCGTAATTTTACGTTACGTAATATGACGTAGTGAAGGCGGCGGCAAGTCACCGCGACCGGGCGTGGGAGTGTCGTCATGAAAAACTGCGGTGAACGGACTCACATCGCTCAAAAGTTCGAGGTCGTCAGCGCGCGCGCCGTGCTCGCCGGCAGCGCATTGTTGTGCGCTCTCGCGTCGACCAGCGTAGCCGAAGCTACCTACTACCGGGTGCCAGCTCGAGCTTCATGGGTGGACGTGCAACACGTTCGTTTCGCATTACATCAACGGACAGCCGGTCGTGATCGTGATGCCCGACGGCTCAGGGCGCGACTATTTGAGTTGCATGCCCGCGGTGCTGCTAGCATTCGGGGCAACGTGCCACGCTCGCCCCGCGTTCGAACCTCGGCCGCGAACGTCGCTGCGCGCCGAGGTTCGTCGCCGTCGAAAACTCGTGAGCCGAGGGATCGTACGGACGCGCCAGGTTCCGCGCGGCTGCCCATCGAAGAGCTCGCGCGCCGGACGGGCGTGACGGTGCGGAACTTGCGCCAACTCCAGACGCACGGGGTGCTTGAGCCACCCGAGCTCGAAGGCCGCAAGGGCTACTACACGCCGCGACACCTGGCCCGTGTGGCGCTCGTGCGGCGCATGCAGGATCGCGGCTACTCGATTGCGGCGATCCGTGACTTGTTGCAGCGCTGGCAACGCGAGGGTGGCTCGCACGCCATCGCGAACCTGGAGGACGCGCTCGAACCGCCTCTCGATCGCGGCAAGCGCCGCCTCGTTCAAGCCGATTTGTTCCAGCTCTATCCCGAGTTTGCTACGGATCGCGCTTTGCGCGAGCGAGCGCGCAAGAGCCGTCTGATCGAGGACCAAGGCGACACAGTCGAAGGCACGAATGCAGACCTGCTGGAGTTGGGTCGTTCGTTGGTGGATTCTGGCATTGGCGTACCCGCTCTGCTCGAGCTCGTGGAGCGCCTCGACCCGGGGGTGCAGGAGCTGGCGCGCGTACTGACTGGATTCTTCGAGGAACAAGTCGTCGAACCCTTTCGGCGCGCGGGCGCGCCCCTCGATGGTCTGGAAGATTTGGCGCAGCGTGCTGAACGCATGCGGAAGCTGGCGGCGCGTGCCGTGCATCTGCTGACGCTTCAAGCACTCGAGAGCGGTGTCGTACCTGCGGGGCGTCCCACGATCGTCGAGGGCGAGCGCTCCACGCGAGGCAAACGAAACCGCCGCCGCTAGGTGCGCTGAGCGCGCGCGGTGACTGGCCAGATTCGAATCTTACGTCTCGAATCGTTCACTCGTTTTCACAAGGAGAATTCTCATGACGCATCGATTTCCAAAGCGCGCGTTGATTGCTGGTTGCGCTTTCTCGCTCTTCGCCTGTGGCGCTAACGATGGGGAAACACCGGAAGAATGGACTGAAGAGTCTCTAGGCGAAGCCGAGCAGGCCGTTGATGTCGCTAACTTGGTCATTACGAGTGTCCACGCACCGCACGTCGAAAGTGGGCAGATCCACTATCAATCGATGACGCTGTGGCAGGCGGACGCAAACCACAAACTCGAAGCAGGGGTACTGCTTCAGAAGTACCAGAACGGAGCGTGGGTGGTTGTCTCGCCGTGGCGGAATGCCACCGGCGGTAAGCCGTACTCCAACGTTTGGGCCAACGGATACTCTGGATGCGTCCGCGGCACGTACAGAGGCCAAGGGAGAGGGCGCGTTCTCTTCTCCGGTGGATGGTCCCCTTACGAGTACGCCACGGGTGCTTCTGCCGCTATCACCTGTCCCAATCCGCAGTAGCGCGGGAGACGCGTCGCCACCTGGCTTGACCTCGCGGCGCGAGACGGTAGAAGCATGCGCCCCGCCGCGCCACTCAGGGCGCGAAGGCGAACTCGTCGAGCTCCCAGCCGTCGCGCGCCGGAGGCGGCGGCGCATTGCAGCGGGGCGGCTGGGCGTAGCCCTCGTGCACGATGAGGAAGAACGGGCCGGGCCCGGGGAGCATGACCGTCGTATCTGCGGGCACGTCGCCGCAGGTAACAGGCACGTCCACCGTCGAGCCGTCGCCCGCGACGAGCGTGACACTCTTCGGAGTGGAGAAGCTGGTCGAACAGACCCACCGATGTTTGACGCGCAGTGTCTTGGTGCCAGGCTCGTCTCCGAGACCCACGGTCAAAACGAACTCAGGACCGAGGACGATCTGGGTCGGCACGACCAAAAGGCCATTTTGGGCGACGGGGCTGATGGCTCGGGATACCCAAGCGGAGCTCGGCGGGGGATTGGTGAGTGTGCGGTCGGGGATCGCAGTGGTCGGTTTGTCGACGTTCAGGGGAAGCGTATTGCCATAGGCGCGACCGAGCACGTCCCGTAGTCCACTGACGTCGACTTCCAGATCGCCCAATGGAAAGGCACTGCTCTGGGCCGCTACGCGCACGACCAAGTCCGTCTCGCCTCCTGAAAGCAAAAGAGCTCGCGTCGAGCCCTTGATGTTGATGGTCGAGCGGGTCGTGAGATCAAGCGGCGTCGTCACGGCGATTTCGAACGACCCCGTCGCCCAGGTGGAAGAGAGCCCGAGCCTAGCCGTGGCATCGACCGGTCCCGCTTTTGGACAGAGGCGAGCAGGAGCTCTCAAGATACGCAGCCCATCGCTGCTCATGAAGGGGTCGGTGTTCTGGAGGGCGGTGCCCACGAGGCCCGACGTAGGTCCCACCAACTCACCGCCTTCGATGCCGTTTCCACACACGTCGCTAACGGAAAGCCCCGTGATGTTGCCGGCCGCATCGAGCGTGCGTCTCGCCAACCTCTCCCCCGAAGGCGCACCGCGCACCTCGAGCACGACGGGAGCGTTGGGTACACGGCCGCTCGGGAAATAGATCGACTGGGTGACCGGATAGATCTGAGTTCCTCCATCATCGAGTGGAAAAGAAACGTCGGCGAAGAGCGTTGCGCCGAAAGGATTCGATCCGGCGAGGGTGCACGTTGGGTCGACACCACCCTCGCCATCCGTGCCCGCTTCGCGGCCCCCGTCGGCGTCGGGCGACCCATCACCGACGTCGACTTCGCCGCGAGCGTCGCCGTCCGTCGAGCCGTCTTCGCCGCCCTCGCGGCGATCCGTGCTCGCGTCGGGGCCACCCGCCGATCCCGCCGATCCCGCGTTGCCTCCGGACCCCGCGTTGCCTCCGGACCCCGCGTTGCCTCCAGCGCCAGATGCACCCGCCACTGCCCCCGTTGTGCCACCTGTGCCATTACCCCCGGCACCGCCGTTGCCCCCCTGAGCGCCGCTGTCGCCAGGCGCTGGCGGCGAATCATCGCACGCGGTAAAACCCCCCAAAAGCAAGCCGATTGCGGCAGCGCGCGTCCATGTCGAAGATCTCATCGTGCTCGTCCTCTTCTTGTACAGCGACTTCCCGACAGCGATACGCGCCGTCTAGGGCCGACCATTTCACGGCTTGGCACACTAATGCAAACGGCGTGCTAGCTGCCGATCGCTTCAGCAGGTGGGCGCCTGGCGCACGTCGAGGATGGTTTGCGTCTGTGCGTCACGTCGGCGTCGGCGAGGCTTAGAACGGCGGCCCTGATTGTTGGATGATGTGTTTCTTCACATCCGTTTGTAGCATTGGAGCAATCTGCTTCGGAGCATTGGAGACAGCACGCCACGAGTTCAAATCCTTCTCGGAGCGCCAGAACTCGAAAATGTTGATCCGAGCCGAATCAACGGGATCGGCGGTCATTGCAAAATCGAGGCACCCAGGCGCGTTTCGAGCACGAAGCACCATGTCTTTGAAGTTCTCGACCACCTCGTTTCGTCTCTTTGGATCAACGGTACACCAACCTGCGACGATGACTTTTTGCTTACTCATATCAATCGCTCCCATGACAGTTGTTTAGCGAAACAGCGCTCACTTGCCCTTGACGTAGCCGAGCGCCTCCACGATCTGTCCGTCCCGCACGCGCATTAGGTTCACCCCGCGGACTGAATTGCTTTCATCCTCGCCCCAGCGAAGCCGCCACCGGATCGTCGCCCTCTCGCCGCTGACCACGACCTCCTCGATGTCGAACTGGGTCCCCGGAGCGGTCGCGATCCGCCGCCACAGCTCCACACAAGCTTCGCGGCCGATATGGCGCGAACCGTTGGGGGCAGGATTGGAGTTTTCGATGACGCAGTCCGCGGCAATCAACTCCGGGAGCGCGTCCGGGTCGTGCTGCTGGAACGCCTCGTTGAACCGCCGGATGACCTCGGAGGTGGTCTGGCTCGCCTGGCCAAGGTCCGCGACGACCGGTGTCTTGGCGTACGCCAGAGCCTCCGCGATCTTGCCGTCGCGGACCTGGATCAGGGTCACGCCCCGCACCGAGCTCCCTTCACCCGCGCCGAAGCGGTAGCGCCAGCGTTGGGTCGCCCGGTCACCGGAAATGACCACGTCCTCGACCTCGAAGGACCCGTTCGGGTCAGCGACCATTGCCTGCCAGAAGGCGACATTGGCCTCGTAGCCTTCGACCCGCAGCCCGTCGGGCGCCGGTTGTATCGCTTCCATGATGCAATCCGGAGCGACGAGGTCGCGTATCGCAGCCGCGTCTTTGTTCTGGAATACGGCGATGAAGTGCCGTACGACCTCGGCAGTGGCGTTGCCTTGTGCGTGGTCGGTGAATGTGAAACGATTTGCGTCGGTCATGATCGTGCCTCCTTGTTTTTGGTCTCTCCAACATGCGCCGAGCGTGTTCGGACGACCTGATTCGGCGTCCGGATTTCTTTGCAGCGCATGAGCGAGCCCGATCCCCTTTCTGAAGCTTTGCGCAGCGTGCGCCTGAGCGGGGCGATCTTTCTCGAGGCCGAGCTGAGCGAGCCGTGGGGATTCGCTGCACCACCGGCCAGCGCCGGCGCGCATCTCTTAGCGCCGTCGGCAGAAAACTTGATCCTGTTTCACCTTCTCGTCGAAGGCGAGGCCGTCGCGCGGATTCCCGGCCAAGGCCGCGTGGCGCTCGAGGCAGGCGACATCGCCGTCCTTCCGCGAGGAGACGCTCACGAGCTCTGGAACGGGCGCGTGACCGAGCTCGTCGATTCATCCGCGTTGTTGCCGAAAATCCTCGAGGGAGCGATCGTGTCGGAGCGCGGTGGAGGCGGAGGCCGCATCACCAAGTTCATTTGTGGCTACATCGGCTGCGAACGCCAGGCCACGCGGCTGTTTCTCGCGGGGCTACCGCCCTTGTTCAAGGTGAACATCCGCCGCGATGCATCGGGCGAGTGGATCGAAAGCACCATCCGCCACCTCGCATCGGAGCCCGGCCCGGCCCGCGCCGGACGCGGCGCCCTGCTCGCGAAGCTCGCCGAGGCGCTGTTCATCGAGACACTGCGCCGTTACATGGCCGAACTTCCGCGGCAGCGGACCGGATGGCTCGCCGCCGCGCGCGATTCGGCGGTGGGCCGCGCCCTCGGCGCGATCCACCGTGAGCCCGCGCGTGCCTGGACGGTCGCATCGCTGGCCCAACAAGCCGGAGTGTCACGCAGCGTATTCGCGGAACGGTTTACCCGGCTGCTCGGCGAGGGTTCACTCACCTATGTCTCGCGTTGCCGCATGCAGCTCGGGGCGCGACTGCTCGAGACGACCGATGACACCGTGCTTCAGGTTGCGCAGAACGCTGGTTACGAGTCCGAGGCCGCCTTCAACCGTGCATTCAAGCGCGAGTTCGATCTCCCGCCCGCGCGCTATCGGAGTCTACGGCGCATGGGAGACCGAGCATCCGCGCGCTAGCGCCAGGGCCGTCACCCGGTGCGCACGAAGCGCCAGGCGCCGAGGTGATGGAAGCAGTTCGGCACGACGATCCAGCGAAGCTCGCCCAGCGCGCAGAGCGCTGCGCAGAACTCCTCCGTTGGCTCGGGCGGGCTGTGCACGAGGAGCCCGCCGTCTTCGAGTCGCAGCACCGTGCTCCGCGCGCGCAGACGAACCCCGCCAAACCATACCGGCCGCTCGCTCACCCAGATCGCGTCCGGGACGACGACGGACAGCTCGCTCGTGTCCATTCAGAACTCCGCGGCGGCCGTGCGTGCTGCCACGGCTCTCAGCGCGCTGACGATAGGGTCCAGCCGACGACCAGTCAATGGCGGACTGCGGCTCGGCGAGCGGCGGGCAACGTCGGTCGGTTTAGCTAGTGTCGGCCCTATGCCTGGGCGACACGGAAGCGTAGATGGGTGACGGTCCCCGTGCCGATCGGGTCAGCCTCCCGGACATTCGGACCGGCCGAGAATGCGTCCAGCGATATAGACGGTTAGAGCATCGATCTTTTTTTCTGCGAGTTGTCGATCGCTGCGGCGGGTGTTCGTCGCCCAAATGAAAGGACAAAACCACATGCGCAACATCATCTCTCTCGCTCACATCTCTCTCGACGGCTTCTTGGCGGGTCCCGATGGGGACATGGGCTTCATCGCCATCAACGATGAGCTCTTCGACCACACCTATCCGCTCATGAAGACGGTCGACACGGCCGTCTATGGCCGCGTCACGTACCAGTTGATGGAGGGCTACTGGCCCACCGCGGGTGACGCGCCAGATGCCAACGCGCACACGAAGAGTCACGCGCGCTGGTACAAGGACGTCTCGAAAATCGTGGCGTCACGAACGCTCGGACCCTCGAAGAACGAGAAGGTCCACGTGATCGCAGATCGCATCGTGGACGCGCTTGCCGCTGAGAAGCGCAAGCCGGGCGGCGACATCATGATCTTCGGAAGCCCCACCCTCACGCGCACGCTGGTGGCGGCCAATCTCGTCGACGAGTGGCGGCTCACACTGCAGCCCGTGATCTTGGGCGGCGGGCTTTCGCTGTTCCCGCAGCTCGAGAAGCGCACGCAGCTCGAGCTGCGCTCGTCGAAGACGTTCCGCACGGGCGTCATCGCGGCTCACTACGTAACCAAGCGCTAGGAGCGAGGCATAGGATCGCCCCGGAGGTTCCCGCGCGCGGATCAGGGGCGCATCGCGCCCCAGCGCGGGACGGGGCGACCGCTGATCACCGCACCGATGTCGGGCGCCGGGCCCGTGAAGCCGTCGGTGATGTTCGGGAGGGCCACTCCGACGCCGCGCACGTTTGCGTCCGAGCGCAAGGCGGCCGTGGTCTGCGCGGTGAACTCGGTGAGATGGTTCGCTCCCAGCGTGATCGGCGACTGGAACGGATCGCGATCGGTGATCACGTCCCCGGTGTGGCGCGCCGAGCTCGAGCCGAAAAGCGGCGGCGTCGTCGTGAGCCCGCTGCGCGCCGCAGCGATCGAGCCGAAGGAGCCGCCGGTGCTGCTCCACCACACCGATCCATCCGGAAACCATCCGTTGTGCGTGAAGTCGATGGGCTGGTTGGCGCCGGACTCGATGGCGAGCAGTTGCGTGCCCGTTCCTACGTACACCAAGAGGTTGTTCCGATAGGCCCAGTTTCGAAGATCGCCATTGTTGAACTGCACCCAGCCCCAGTCGGTCGTGCCGCTGGTGCGCACGATCGTATTGCTGTAAATCAAAAATCCGCTGTTCGTGTTGTTGAGTTTGAACGGACCGCGCATCGTGTTCACGACGATGTTTCTGAAGCAGTAGAGCGGTCCGCCCCAGATCGGATCGGTCGACAGGAACGTGGCGGCGTTCGTGATGTTGTTGTCGTAAAACGCCAAATTGCGCGTGCCGTAGTCGGCTTCGAAGGAATCGTCCCCGGTCATGGTGATGCGGTTCCGGTAGAAGTAGACGGCCGAGGAGTGGACGCCGTTGGTCACTGCGAAGGAGTCACCGAAGCCGTTCAGCGTGTTCTCGAACGCGCAATTCCCTTGGCCGGGGAGCCGGATGCCGTCGTCGTTCCAAGTCAGGTTGGTTTCGATGAAGGGCTGCGTCCACACGTTGTTGCCGTGAAGATCGCAGTCGTAGACGAGCACGCCTCGCACTGTTCCGGACGCCACGACGCCCATGTCGGCGCCGCGGATGTCGACGCTGCGAATCGTCACATCCTCTTGCGTGGCGCCGTCCCAGAACGAAATGCCGTGCGAGCTCGCGTTCGTTCCCGAGTCCGTACCGGAACCCTGCAGCGTCAGGTTCTCGAGGACCACGTTGGAGGCGGCCTGGAGCTGGAGGACGTTGCCGCTCGCAGCGTGCAGCACCACACCGGCTCTGGATTGCCCCCGAATGTAGACGGGTGCGGACGCCGAGCCGGAGGATTTGAGAGCGAGACCGGTCACGTCGTACGTACCGTTGGCGAGCTCGAGCACGTTTCCGGGAGTCAAGGCGTCGAACTTTGCCTGTAGATTGTCGGCAGGCGCCGCGTGCACGGTGGCGGCCGGCGCTGCTGGGGGAAGCGCGCGCGTCGTGATCCGTGCGATCAGCGTCTGCGCAGCCTGACCCGGCTCGCTCAGCGTCAGCTCCACGTCGTACGCCGTACCGGGCGAGAGATCGAAGATGCTGCCCGCGAAGCTGTCGACCGGCGCTTGCGGAGCCCCGCTGGCAACCCACGCGGGGTTGATCCGAAGCAGCGGATGACCAACCTTCCAATCGGTGTCGATCGCCCGCCGGTAGCGCATTGCGAGCTTGCTGTCCGCCGCGACGGCTCGGCGCATCGTCAGATAAAGAGCGATTTGCTCGGGCGTCGCTCGCTCGACGGTCAGGGTCAGCGCGTCGATACCGCCGCCATCCAGCGGAGGCGGCATGGCGTCTCCCACTCCGCCGTCACCGGCTTGCCCGCCGCTCCCCGCCTGCGCGCCACTGCCGGCTTGCCCGCCGCTCCCCGCCTGCGCGCCACTGCCGGCTTGCCCGCCGTTACCGCCTTTTGCCCCGCTCCCGGCCTGCCCGCCGCTGCCGCCGTCAGGCTTGGAATTCGCGCCGGGCCCCGACTCATCCGAGCCGCATGCGCTTGCTACCAGAACGCAGGCGAGCAAGCTGATTCCGAGCGAAACGAGGCCGCGCATCGTACGCAAGTTTCCGTCAGCTCGGACCTGCGGTCAATCGCGCCAGTCCGAGCCCGGTGCTCGAGCCGTTTCTAGAAAGACCGCCGACCAGAATCTCTCCGTCGAGCTGAATCGCGACGCACGCGGCGCTGTCGGCGGCCCCCGCGTGCCGCCGTCACTCTGGCACAGCCATTTGCGCTCGCCCCGCGCGCAGTCCGCAGGGGGAAACGTGCCGGCGCGGATCGCCGAAACGCGGCGCTCGCCGCATTCGCGGAAGGTGTCGCTGATGTACGAAGCGCCGACGATCGCGTGGGTGGTCGCGTCGTAGACGAGCTCGACACCTGGTTCGAAGGCATTCGTCTGAAAGCCGATGACCTCGAGGTTGCAGGTGGGATAGACGTCGAGGCGCGATCCGAACGGCCGGCAAACGGCGCTCGCGGTGGCGTGGTCGAGACACGCTCCGGGGCGGCTGCAATAGCAATCGAGCGCCTGGATTCCGAAGGTCGTGGGCGAGGCAGGGTCGGGCGAACAGGCGCACGCCGCGTCGTCACGCGTGCCGCCGTCGCTCGTGTCGTCGGCGCTCGCGTCTCCGCATCCCATGAAAAGCGCGACCGCGGTCCAAGCAGCGATCCGAGTGAGCTGGAGCTTCGCCATCGATGCGGTCATGACACCCCTTTGCCTGCATCAATATCGCAATAGGCATGCCACGGGTTGAACGACCCGGCGCCCGCTGGAGACCTGGAGACAGCGACCTACGCGGAGAAGCGGCTCATTTCGGCGCGAATGTGCCAGTTGCCTGACAACCATGTCCGGGTGGAGGACGTACTTGTCGTGATAGTCGGCGGGGAGATCGAACAACTCGACATCGAGCCGCTGATGGCTGCGTTTTTGCGGCGTGTCGAGATTCTAGCGTCGCCAGACGCATCGCGCGGCGGCGCGTCGGCGGACGGGCGCTAATCCGTGCAACGATTGTTGCGGCGGACTGCCCCCTTCTGCTCCTCGGGGCCTACCCTAGAAAATCGCGGACATTCCAAGATTGCCAATGATGTACTGATCGAGCGCCCCAGCCGCGACGTATTCCGCCTCGGGGTCCGCATGCGTATTCGAGAAGATGCGGGCGTAGGTCAACGCCAGACGAACGTCCACCCATGGCATGACCGGATAGGTGCCGCCGATCGTCGCGTCCACGCCGAAAATGCGCGCATTGGGAAATCGTTCGGTCAAGGGCCCGGCCGACAAGATGTTCATGTACCCGGCGCCGCCCAAGAGCGAGAAGACGCCGAGCGGGACACGCACGTCCGCGCCCGCCCGCAGGTACCTGTATTGGACGGGGGGCGCTTCCGCGACGAGTTCAGGGTCACCGCCGAAGAGGAACGACCAAACGCCATACGTTCCTTCGAGGCCGATGAGGGGGCTTTCCTTCGTTTTGCCTGCGAGAATACGACCGCGCAATCCGACGGCGTAGCGCCAGAAGAGGGCCCGAGCCGTCTGAGTGCCATCCGCGCTCTTCGATTCGAGCGCCAGGGAGTTCGCAACTCGGAAGGCCAAACCGATGTCCTTTGCGACGTTGATGCCGCTCGCCGCCGCGGGATAAATCTCGCCGCCAATGGAGTAGATGCCGACCGCGGGGGCGCGGTAAGCGCGGAGCGGTCCGTATAACGGCTCGATGTAGTTCAGTGAGCGACGTGCGACACCGACCGCAACCTCGGCGAACACCATTGAGTTGGTGTGGTCGAGGGGGCGGCGCTTCGTGGCGGGCGCATTCTTTTCGGATGTCTCGACCGATTCTTCGTCTTGCTTCGGGGCATCCGGGACCGCGCTCGGCGCGGGAAGCTCCGGAGAGGCCGTCGCCGGTGCGGCGGCCGGAGGTGACGCAGCAGCCGTCGCTGGTGCGGCCACCGGAGAGGATGGGGCGGCGGCCGGGGAAGACGGTGCGGCTGACCGCGTCGGTGCGGTCGATCCGCCAGGCTCCTCAGCAGCGGGTGGCGGCGACTGGGTCCCCAGTAAAGTGGAAAGACGGGCCACCACGGGCGGTGCCGCCTTCTGACCTTTCGGAAGCGCGATATCCTCATCGATCATGGGTTCGCTCTGGGTGCTGACGAGCAGGACGACATGCATCGACTTGGCGCCGGCTCCGGATGGCCGGGCGAGTACCAAGAGTACGCCGGTGGCACCCATCCGCTTCATACCGCGACGAACGGCCAGGATGGTGGCTCTGCGCGTTCGCGGGTTGACCAGCGCTTGGCCCACGGATCCCGTCACGCCCTGGTCCGCGACTGCGACGAGCAGAGCTGCCGAACCTTCGAGCCTCACCCCGGGCAGACCGGAGCTCGCGATTTCTCGCCTAGCTTCGGTGTCTGTCCCTTCGACGACGAGAATGATGGTGGGGGAGTTCGCCGGCGCGGCGAAGACCGGAGTCGTCATCCACAACGAAACCGAGAGAACGAACCCGATGGCGAGTTTAATCATGGTCGCGTTGGTGAATCGATGTTGGTGTGCGGGAACGTAGACGGCGTATCCTGTAGACGAGCGCGAGAAGGAGGCCAACCGTCGACCCCGATCCGATCGGGGCGCGGCGCCCCACTTCGCAGCCCGCGCAGCCGCCTCCCCGCGGCGAAGCTGTGGGTAGCGATGCGGCCAATGGTTCCGATCCGCACCCCGCACCCTCGCAGGCTGCGCTCTGCTTGCACCCAGTACCCCCCGGGCAATTCGGAGCGGTCTTGGCGCGGATGGGTTGGGGCTGGCTATCGGCGCAGGCCTGTGGCGGCAGCTCTCCTACGAAGTGGGGCAACGCGGCGGCGAGATCCCCTCTAATTTGTACCTTGTTCGGGCTGCCGTTCGAACCGCTCTGCGCGACGATGTTCTCGTACTTGTTGAACGCGGTCGTGTAATACGTGATCTCCCCTTCCTGCGCCGTCAGTTCGCATGGCAGCACGCCCTCGTAACTGCCCCCTTTGACGGGCTTGAGCTCCAAGCGCACCGTGCTCGGGACGCCAGGTCCGACATATTCCGTGACGACCTTGACGACTTCGACCCTCTCAGGTTCGATGCGCGGGGGAGGAGGCGCAAGCTTCACCCGAATCGGAATGGGATAGCCCACCGCCTGCTCCTTGAAAGGTGCCTCGACGAGCGCGCCCAACGGAGGAGGCGACTTCAATCGCCGATCCGCCTCGACCTTGCGTGCGTCCTCGGCCTTGCGTGCGTCCTCGGCCTTTTTCTCCTCTGCAGCCTTGCGCGCGTCCTCTACGGCCTTGCGCGCGGCGTCTTTCTTCTCCTCTGCAGCCTTGCGTGCGGCGTCCTTCTTCTCTTCTGCAGCCTTGCGTGCGGCGTCTCTCTTCTCTTCCGCCGTCAGGCGGGCGGCATCCCTCTTCTCTTCGGCGGCCCTTCGCTCCGCCTCCTTGCGCTCTTCGGCACTCTTGCGCGCTTCGTCGGCCTTCTGCCCCTCCGGCTCTCGGGGTTCCCCCTCTGGCCCCTCTCGCTTCTCGTCCGTCGCTGAGGCCGCCTTGGCCTTGAATTCTTCAACCGGTGCAGGGGAACCCTCGGCTAGCGCTGTCTTCCACGCTCGCTCGAGGGCCTTCGTCGCGTACTCAGAGTCAAGCTCTTCCTCCGGATCGATCTTGCGCATCATCCTGAGGTCTCGGATCGCCCTAGCGTGGTCCGGGTCGAAGAACCAATGAAGGATTGCAAGATAGCCATAGACGCTGGCATGCAGATCCGACGAGCATCCGCGTCGCTCACAAACGCCCATCGCCTGCATCAGTTTGGCTTCTGCAACCTCGATCTTTTTGGCCTTCCCGTAGGCGGTGTCGAGCGCGCTCGCAATGAGCTTGATGACTTCTGCATTGCCGGGGGCCGGCTCGGCTCGAGCCGACGCCATCGAAACAGCCATGACCAAAACAACCAGCCTCGTTCGCCGAGCCAATAAGCTCATGACAGTCGTCCTTGCCTCGACGCGATTCGCTCTCGAGCTCCATGTGGAGCTTGCGCCGGTACAGCCCCCGGCTGAGATACTCCATTCGTCGCGCCAGGCAAACGAAAGGCCACGATAGTTCGGCTAATCACATTCATGCTGCAAAGGTACGTGCTCATCCGAAAAGACGTGGATGTGCTGCCACGCAGCCGGTGGACCGAGCGTACCGACACGTCGTGTTCGAAATCGATGGCATGCTCTGCCCCTGTGTGTCTTGAAGCGGGTGATCGATCACAAAATCGCAAGCCCGCGTAGCCGATCGGCCACGGCACTCCAAGGCCGTTGCGCTCGATGATGCGGCGAAAGTCTCCGGCTCGGGGCGGCCGGTGTTGCCCCAGCACTCGAAGTCGGTGAAGAGCTCGCCGAGGCCGCTGTACTTGAGGAAGATCTCGATGTAGCCGGGCCTGACAGTTGCTGAGAAGGCCCGGCGACCGTTCTTGGGGCAGGAGGGCGCCTGCAGCGTTCTGCTCGGCGCCCTCGCCTCGCCGGTTCGCTACTTCGTTTCGCCGCAGCGCCCGCAGCCATTGCACTTGCAGGGCTTCTCGCAGCCGCACTCGGGTGCGCGGAATTCCTGTTCCTTCTTTAACCAGCCGTCTTTTTTCTCGGAAGCATCGACGGGGATGCTCTCCATCGGGACCTCGATGCGACGATTGGCAAAAGCGATCGCCTCGTCTTTCGACTTCCCTTGGATGATCGAGGTCCCCACCAGGAGCTCTTTCGTCTCGGCAAAGGGCCCGTCGATGACGGTGCGCTGGATGCCCGAGGCGCGCACGCGCGCTCCTTTCGAGCTCGCCTGAAGCGCGTCGGAGCAGCTGCATCCGTTGTTGCCGTCGGCCGAGCAGCCGCAGGCGGCCCGATTGCACTTCTTACAGGAACAGTCAGTGGTGTTGTTCATGACGTTGTCTGCCTTTCTCGAGCACGCTGGGCGCTCATCTGGCTGACGCAGGCGACTCTCCCGCATTACACTTCACGTCGATGGACGAACCCGACGCGGCGGAGCTCTCCCTATCGGTCACGATCCTCGAGAACCTCGTGGCCAACCACCGGCAGTTTCTCGGCTTTCTGGAGCGTCGCCTCGGCAGTCGAGCCGAGGCGGAGGACGTCTTGCAAGAGGCGTTCGTGAAAGGGGTGGAGCGCGCGGGGACCGTGCGCGACGGCGAAACGGTCGTCGCCTGGTTCTATCGGTTGCTTCGCAACGCGGTCGTGGATCACCACCGTCGGCGGGGAGCAGCGGGCCGCGCCATGGATGCATTCGCATGCGAGCTCGAAAGCGCTGTCGAACTGCCCGTCGAGGTCCGGCAAACCGTCTGCGCCTGCGTGCGAAGTCTGGCGGACACGCTCAAGGTCGAATACGCCGATGCGCTACGCCGCATCGACGTCGACGGTATGAGCGTGCAAGCGTACGCGGCGGAAATCGGCATTGAGCCGAACAATGCGGCAGTGCGTGTGCACCGCGCGCGGGAAGCGCTGCGCAAACGTGTGAGGACATCATGCGGTACGTGCGCCGAGCACGGCTGCCTGGATTGCAGTTGCGACACGACTTGCGGGCCCGACGCCCCCCCGTCGTAACTTCTGCGCCTGTCGCCACTGGACGCCGAGGGGATCGCATCGCCGAGATTGCACGGTTCGCCCAGCGCTCCGGTTGGACATCATTTGTGCCCGCGGCCTCTATTTAAGGAGCGCCGGGTCGGTCGCGAAAGTATCCTCTCGTCTTGCCCTCGAAGTCTCTTTGTCCTGGCGTTTGGTTCCTCACGCTGACGGCGGCCGCGGCCTGCACCGATCTGAAGACGAACGGCGGCACTTCGGGCGCGGGTGGTAGCGGCGGAGGCTCGGCCGGCGCCGCGGGGGAAACAGGTTCCGGCGGACAGCGCGGCGGCGCAGGCGGCGCGCAGGTGGACGCCGGTAGCAGTGGACAGACGATGGTGGACGCGACGGGGACGGGCGGCCGTGGGATCGCCGACGCGACCGATGCGACCGGTGCGGGCGGCGGCGGAGGGCAGGGCGGCGCCGCCGGCATGAGCGGACAAAGCGGGGCGGGCGGCGCCAGCGGCCGAAGCGGCGCAGGCGGCATGGGCGGCGCCAGCGGTGCGAGCGGCCAAAGCGGCGCAAGTGGCCAGGGCGGCACCAGCGGCGCGGCAGGTGCGGGCGGCACCTCGAGCGGCACCGGCTGCACCGCGCCCGGCACGATCTGCTGGGATTTCGAGGGTGGCGCGACACTCCCCTCAGGCTGGATGCCGTATCGCAACGAGTTTAACGGGACGCTCCTCGTCGACAACACGCGGCCGCACCGGGGGACCTATTCGCTGCACGCAAGAGACCTGCAGGGCGGTGTCGAGGGCATGGACGGCGGACCGAAGAAGACCATCCGCTTCGACCTACCGGCCAACTTCGGTCCCATCCTGTGGGGCCGCGCCTGGGTGTACACGACGCCCGCGCGGCCTAGCTCGCACGCCGGTATCTTCAATGCTCGCTACCCGCGGCCGAATTCGACCATGACGACCATCGACAAGCTCGACTGGTACGAAGTGGCCACGTACACGCAGAAATACATGGCCATCTGGCACCCACCGGAGCCGCCGGGTTACCCCGAATGGGTGCTCGTTTCGGATACGTCGCTCGTGTTGGACGACTGGGCTTGCCTGGAATGGCTCTTCGACGGCGTCAACGGCACCAATCCCGAGGCCGCGGATCCGCGGGTGTGGCTGAACGGGACCGAGCTGCTCTGGCCAATGAAGTACGTATTCTCCGTTCCGGCGACCACCGTGCGTCCCGTGCAGGAGAAAGTGACCAACTTCACCGTGCTGGAGACAGGCGCGTACCTCTACCAGGGCCTGCCCACGACCACGAATTGGTGGATCGACGATTTGGCCGTGGGCAAAGAGCGCGTCGGCTGTGATTAGTCGGCGTTGTTGCACGCGACGTCGCCGAGCGCTTTTCGGCGCTGCTTCGGCGCCGCGGTACCGGTCGGCGACATTCACGGGCGGGGGGAACGACGCTCGCGACCTTTATGTTGTCGGATACCGTGCATTTAACGGATTCTCTCGCCCTATGTACGACAATGCCTGCAGGACCAGGATCGAAGCCGACGGCCCGAGACGTCGTCGTGCGCCGACGGTCCTCCGAGGTTTTACGATATAGCCAAAGATCACGTTGATTGTTGGCCAGGCTGCCTTTACGAGGGCGCAAATTGAGTCAAATAGCACCAGCGACAACATGTTGATAACTTATCTGAAATGGTTCGTAAGCAGCATCATTGTATCGGCATTCCTATTCGGGATCACGTCGTCCGTTCTCGTGGGAATGGGTGGAGGCGTCGCGAGTGTTCTAGCAGTGGCTATTCTCAGTGGTGCGCAATGGTCGATTGTAACGCTCGTTACGCTGCCCGCCATGAGTATACCGTTCGCGGGTTGGTTCAGCTTCTCACGTGTGGCGCCGAAAACGGCCAGGTCGCCCGGTGCAGTCGTCGTGCTGGAAATGACGTTGTCGATACTCGTTGTAATGGCAAGATTTGCTTTTGAAGCTCATTCTCTATGGACGCTGAGACTCGGAGAGATCGCCAATGCCTATTATGTCCGCACATGGATAACGCTGACCGTCGCTATCGTGGGATCGTGTCTGTTGGTTCCATCCATTAGGCAACGCTTGCTGACGCAGACTATCGATGCGCCACGGAATTGATGGAGTTCCGCCAAATAGTTGTCCGTTATGAGATTTGACGGTCCTCGGAAGATCGGCTCTGCCGTGTCGGCACTTTTGGTCGTGCCCGCAGCGATCGCGGCTGGCTTTCAGGGCGCCATGGTCGGATCTGGGCTGCTCGGCCGCCTCGTGCCAAATTGGGCCCTCCTAGGTGGCTGGGTTGGTTTCCTAGTTGCGAGCGGATTGGTGGAAGGTCTGGGGGCATTGATTGGACTGGTGCTAGTGGCTCTAGTTCAATTGATGTACAGCCGAGCCACCCGACGGGACGGTGTCCGCCGCCGCTGACTCGCCGCCATCTCGGACGAATCGGGTCGTTTCAGATTGGCCGGGCTCCCCCTCAGTGCTTCTCCATCCGTCTCAGTCGCGCTGGCTACGACCGGAGGGATCTCACGCGGTGAGAGCATGTCCCGGTCGGCGACATTCACGGGCGGGGGAACGACGCTCGCGACCCTCACGGAAACGGCGAACGTGAGCGGCGATAAGGTCGAACCGGATGCGGGGGAGGTCGGCTTCGGGTACGATCGCAACGGCAATATGACCTCGGTGACGCCGCCCACCAAGCCGACCCACGGGATGTTTCGTCATCAGCACACGGCGTTGACTCGCTGCAGGCGCTACTGACCGCTCTTAGCGGATTGCGTCGAACGGTGGGGCCCGACGCGCGGAAGCTAACGTGGCTCGGCGACGCCGGCGCCCTGGGCCTACCCATCATAGTCGCCGAAGGTCGCCGCCTGTCTTTTTCTGGATATGAAAGCGTACGGTCTCGTGATGACCTTCGGGCTTGCGGGTGGGGTAATTGTTCTGATTGCCTTCGCCTTGTGCGTAACCGCGCGGCGTTGACATCTGCTCGTCGCCCGGGTGATCATGCAACACAGGGGGAACCGGATGCAACGAGCAGGGGGATCATGTCGTACCGGCGGCGTGAAACTGCCTTCTGCCGAACGAGGAAGAGACAGCAGCCCGACCCAATTTTGTATAGAAGGCGAGAAGGGAGTCCTTCGCCTCGCAGGCGGAATCGTCTTCGCCCCGGTCGGTGGTGGTATCATCCTCATCCCGGCGCTTTGATCATGGCCGTCAGTCAGCGTCAGCACATGATTTGGGCGCGCCGCCGCGAGTTGGTTCGTACAATTGAGCTTTTGATTCTAAAGGGCGACACCGATGACCCGTCAGCCCTCGACGAAGCAGATCGGGAAGCCCTTCGAGTCGCGTTGCGGATAGCCTTGGAGTGCGACGTTGTTTTTCGGCAGATCATACGCAGCAAGGATGCCATCACCTTTAACGATCCGGTGGATCATGCCTGCGATAGCATTCGCGCGGCGATCGATTCGTTTGCGACTATCAAACAGACGAGTCGCATTTTCAATGGGGTGCGCTTGCCACCGGTCAGGCCCGGCCGCCCTCTACTTCAGTCACTGGTCAGGCACGGGGTAGCATTGCATCGACTTCAGCAGCCAGGGCTCGACTTGCCAGCCCGGATGTCGCTCTTGTTGGAGCTAATTAGAATAGAGCTCATTTTTTTTGGTCATGTGTGGTGAAAAGTCGCCCACACTGGATTGGGTCCGCCAGATCCCGCGCCGCGACATTGAAACAACTCTCCCCTCTGAAGAAGTACCCCGTCCGTGGTCGGCGGTGAGAACGGGCCAAGCGAACGGCGCCGTGGAGGTCAGAGCTGGAGGATCTTGTGGCGAAGTTGAAATTGCGACTGCCACCCTCGGCGTCAAACCTGCCGCGATGGCGATGGCCTCGACCAACGTCGATTGACCATTTCCATTTTCACCAACAGCCCGACCCCGAGACGACGCTCGTGCTTGGGTCTGTGGAATTCGACGGTTGCTAGAGTCGCGATTTTTCGCGGAACGGCGGTTGGTGCAACGCGTGGCATGGTAAGCGTTGGACGGGGCTATGGCACGCAAGGCAGACGATTCGTTAGCGATTCGACTGAGCCTCGTGACAACGGCGTTGTTCCTGCTGAATGAGGCGGCAATTCTTTTCTGGAAGCCATCAGTCCTCTACGCCCCTATTCGAGTAGCGCTGATTCCCGCATCCGCGGCGATCTCGATGGTTGTCGGAGCACTCGAGGTGCTTACGGGGCGCGGCGGACGTCGAATTTCGGGAGCGTGCGCCGTACTGATTGCAGCACTGGTATGGGCTTTTCAGTGGCTGACTTCGGCCTTTCTCAGTGACTATTTCTGGTGAAACGAACTGCCGCCAAACACGGGCAGAGCTACGCGCCGGTGAGTCGTGTTCGGCGACACCGGGGGAGATCCTGATCACCTCGTCAGCCTGTCGGCAGCTGGTTTTCGGGCGTCGCACTCGTGTCGAGTGGCTCCGCGAAGATAGCGACCCGTCCGATGGGGTGATCGACGATTTGGCCGTGGGCAAAGAGCGCGTTGGCCGTGACTCGTCGGCGTCGTTGCACGCGCGCGCCCGAACCGGCTCGGACGGCAGCGACGTCGAGCGCACGTCAGAGCTGTGACCAAAAGCGCCAAAGACCGACGGTCGTGATGGGGACCTGATTGGAGTGTCCCTTTCCGGTCGTTTCGCACCACACGACGGGGTAGCCCGGCCGGCACCCTTGGTACATGACGCAAGTCGATGGCGTCGCCGGATCGCCGTCGAAATCGTAGGGAACCGTTTGGGTGGTGCACCCGTTGTCGCGGAGGATGCGGTCTCGCGCGGCCATTCCCCCGGCGATCGGGTTGTCCATGTCGGCCGTGTCGTGCGCCATCATGGCGGCGATGGGACCGGCGCAGGTCGGCAAGTTGACCTGTGCGCCAGCGGCGTTGCCCTGGCCGCGCACGATGCCGGCGCGAACGCACCCGATCGTATAAGTGAGGTACGATCCGCTGCTGAAACCGGCCATGAACACACGCGACCGGTCCACGCAGTGGCTGGCCGACACTTCCGCCAGCACCGCATCGAAGTACACCACGTCGGCGCCCGTCGCCCCGTACACGAAGCAGTCCCCGACTGATTTCAGCGCGACCACGATGGCGTCGGCCTTCGATGCGGTTTCGATAGGAAAGGGCCTGGCCCCGGCCCCCGAACAGCCATGTCCCAGAATCACGAGCGGGTAAGCGCGCGTCGGAGCGTAGTCGGCGGGCAAGTAGAGCGAATAGCTGCGTGCGGCGCCATCCGACATCATGTTCTTGACGACATAGGTGGAGAGCGCTTGACCGGCGGCGTTGCCGCAGCCCGCCGTGGGGGAAGCGTCCGGCGGTGGCCCGACCGGGCCGGAGTCTTGGATCGAAACGTCAACGCTGACATCGCGAGCGCCGTCGCTGGCGTCGAGGGTGACGCCGCCCGAACCGCCGGCTGCATCTCCGCCACCGTTGCCCGAACCGCCAGCTGCGCCTCCGCTGGTCCCGCCCGAACCGCTACCCGAACCGCCGCTGGTGCCACCCGAGCCACCGCCCGAACCGCCGCTGGTGCCACCCGAGCCACCGCTACTCGTCGTGCCGCCGCTTGCGCCGGACGAGCCACCGGTGCCCGACGTCGTCATGCCTGCGCCTGCGCCTCCGGAGGTGGCACCGCCGCCCGAAACCGTGCCCCCGCGTCCGCCGCTCGCGGGGCCACCTTCGTCCAAAGAGCACCCGCCGATGCAGCCGAGCAACGCCGTCCAGCTGATGAGAATGTACCGACGGGAGAAGAGCATGGAAAAACCTCGCATCATGGTAAGCCGGGGACCGTCATCTGCACCGTACGCGCGTTGGTTCCGCCGCCCACGATGAGCATCGTCTTGCCGTCCGGTCCACCGAACGCGGAGTTGGTGCCCTGCTGGTGGACGTTGCCGGCGCAGTCGACGGAGATTCCGTCTCCGCCCGGCCCGGCGCCGGTGCGCACGGTGGGAATGCCTTGGGCATCGACGTCCCAGGTGCCCATGCCGACAACGTACAGCTTTCTTTCGTCCGGCGAAAGCGCAATGCCGTTCAGCCCGCCTTTCATGACGACGCTGGTCACCCCCAGCGGATCGATGCGGACGAGCGCCGTTCCGAGCCCCACCGGACGGCCGCCTAGCTCGTAAGTGGCGTTCGAGAAATAAACGTTGCCGTTGCTATGCGCGACGAGGTCGTTGGGCGAATCGAGCATCTTGCCTTCGGCCATGTCGGCGAGCACCCGCGACTGCTTGGAGACGAGGTCGTATTCCATGACGGCCCTCGGTTGATGACAGGCGCCGATCAGTTTGCCGGTGGGGCCCACCGCGAGGCCGTTGCACCCGACGTTGCGAAGGAAGATCTCGCATTGCCCGCCGATCGTGTACTTGATGACGTCCCCTCCCATGGCCCCCCCCTGAACGAAGTTCGAGAAGAAGAACGCGTTCTGGCTGGCTATCCAAGTCGGACCCTCGTTGTAGCCGTAGTTGTAGGCGAAACCGGCGCAGATCGGCGTCGATGTCCCCATCATCTGGGCCGGGAAAGGACCGGCTGGACAAGACCATTGTTTGGTCGGACCGGTAGGACCGGTATCCGGCGTGCTCGTTGCCCCGTCGTTTTTGCCGTCGGTCACGGAGCCGCCGTCGGTCACGGAGCCGCCGTCGCTCGCGGAGCCTGCCGCGCCCGACCCTCCCGACGAGCCGCCTGCTCCCGCCGCCGCTCCGGCTGCTCCGGACCCGCCTCCAGAACCCGCTATGCCGCCGGTGCCGGCGTTGCCGCCGCTACCTGAAGAGCCAGACTGGCCCGTGGAGCTTCCGCCGCTGCCGACGCTACCTGAAGAACCGGACTGCCCCGTGGAGCTTCCACCGCTGCCGGTCGGCTGGCTTCCGCTCGCCCCCCCCATTCCCGGTGCACCGCCCGTACGGCCGCCGCCGTCGTGCGATGTATCCGGCGCGGGCGCCGAACAAGCTGTCACGACGAGCGCGATGACGAGGGACGAGAAAGGGAAGTGTACTCGCATCGCTACCGCAGTGACCGTCCTCCAAAATCCAAACGGGGTGTTCGAGCCCTCCGTTTGCGAAGCTTGCGATACTGTTAATGTCCGCTCGACCGGAAAACCGTGACCGCGCGCGTGAATGGGTCGATGCCTACACCGGTGCCCCGCTGGGTCTCAATCTCGGTGTAGTTATTGTGATTTCGGCGCTCGAAAAGTTTGGGTTTCATCCAGCAGACGCGGGTGGCGGCAATTCAGTTGAGGGTGGGCCCGGGTTTGTTCGGCGACTGAGGCGAAGGCGACGGCCGTAGCGACGGCACGGCGAAGTTTGCTGCTCGCGCGACGGCTATCGCGGCAGGATGCCGAGCCAGCTTGCCAGCGGGATGGCACTGAGGACCATGGTCATCATCAGCGCGACCGTGGCCCAGCCCTCGAACCTGGCTATCTCGCCCCGTTTCATGCGCTCCATCGCCGTCATACCGACGCGCGTGCACCACCCCATCGGGATGGCGAGCCCAATCGCCAGCGCCACGCGGAGGTGCGGGTGCAGATCCATCGCCGCATTGTACGACGGTTTTTTGCGGGACGTTGCGCGCCGCCGCGTTTCAGAGCGTCGGACGGGGCAGCGCCGGAGACGCCGCCGAGCGGCGCCCCCTTGATGCGTATTGAACGGCGAAAGGCGGCTGAGATGGCCGAATGCTTAGCGGCAATGACGTTGCCGAAGGCGATTCGCTGTGAGCAATGACGCCTCAGTCAGAGGGGTTGGCAATGTGGCTTTTTCCGGAAAAGGTGGCGTTTGGTCCGCGTGGCCGGGTTGGTCCACCCGGTCTCGTATCATTCCCAGTCCCTGCGTGCGCGCCCGCACATGTGCGTAGATCTTGGACGACGAACGTCGTTCTCCGCCCTCAGCGCGTGGTATGCCCATGCTTCACCGGCGAGACGACGTGGGAATACCGACTCAGATCACGACCGAGCGTTTGGTACTTCGTCCTTTCCAAAGCGACGATGTCGAGGCCGCGCTGGCCTATCGCGATGATGCAGAGTTCGCGCGGTTCTTGCCGCACATTCCGCAACCATTCACGCAGCGAGACGCCGAAGCGTTTGTCTCAACGAACATGACGGAACCTTGGGACCGGTCACCGACCTTCGCCGTCGTGTTCGAAGAGCGCGTGGTCGGCACGGTGAACTTCGAAGTCGATATGACGACGCACTCGGCGATGATTGGCTACGCCATCGGGCGGGCGTGGTGGGGGCGCGGTATCGCGACGGAGGCTGCGAGCGTCGCGATGTTTTGGGCCATCGAGGCGTTCGGTCTCGTGCGCGTATGGGCCTCGACCGAGTTGGGTCACGCCCGATCGCAACGGGTGCTGGAGAAGCTCGGGATGCGACGCGAAAGCGTGCGGGTGGCCGATCACATTGGACGTGACGGCAGGGCCATCGACCAAGTCGTGTACGGGCTCGACGTGGCGTCGTGACGGTCATTCGACAGCGCACGGGCACGTCGCGCCTCCGCATGGGGTCGCAAGCACGCCGTCTGCAGGCTCCACCCTAGGCATTGCGCCGTCCCGATGTGCCCGAACCGCCGGACCCGCATCGTTGGCCGATCCGCAAGGCGCGACCTTCGCGAAGGGCCGGCCACTAGCCCCTCGCGATGCGACACCCATCAGCGAGGCCTAACAGTTAGGAGTTAGCCATGCCACACCAGTACGGCATGGCTAACGGTTAGCCTTTTTCAATGCCATGCGAATGCAGAATGGCTAACGGTTAGCCTTTTTCGATGCGCTACATATTGCGCTGGGCTAACGATTAGCCTTTCTCCATGCTGCGTCCAATGCGGACGCTCACGGTGTTGTCCGTCGACGAACGCTCGCACCCGCGCCGACGCGGAAGAGCTACCTACTCACCATGGGGCGAGCTCGCCGCACCCGAAGCGCACTTCGCGACGTGCGGAGCCAGTCATTCCAGCATGGGCGATCGTATCTCGTCCTCCGCCCGTCTCCGCCCGTCGCCGTGCCCTTTTCGCGCTGCGCCGGCGATGTCGCGGCGGGCGGTGCGGTCGCTTTGCCGCACCACGCAGCGTCTTTGCGTCTGGCTTTCTTCCCGCAACGAACGCCGATTCACCGCTTCTTAGCCTTTGACTTCGAAGTTTCCTCTGCCTAAGCATTCAGCGCGCAACTCGAATCGATTGCGCACCGATTGAAGGGCGAGCAGCGGCGAGCGTGTCGTTGCCAGACTAAGGGGAATTGCCGATGACTCAGTCGATGCCTGGGAATGCGGACGTGTCTCGCTTCGAGGAAGCCTACAACCAACTGCGTGACGAGATTCGAGCGGTGGCGCCGTCCGATTACGTGATGATCAACATCGATGTGCCGACCGCGATCACGACGGTGCTGGGCGTACTGCCGGCCATTCGCGCGCTTCGGCCGCGCGTGGCGGCGGAGCTGGCACAATTCGACACGGGGCGCTTCGACAAGCTCGAAGCGTATACGCTCGCGCTGGGTCATGCCCATGCGGGGTACATGTCCGCGTCGCAACCGGCCCAGTCGCTCGATATGCTCAGTGAAGAGGGGGCGAGACTGCGCGATTTACTTCTGTCCGACGCGAGCGCCCTCGCGGAACGCAGGCTCATCGATGGCGCTCGGTTGAGGCAACTGAAAGGTGTCCGCGGGTACCGCAACCTCGCGTTCGATCTGCTCACGCTGGCCCGCCTTTTCCGAGACGTCTGGGGATCGGTGCAGGGGAAATGTGCGGTCCAAATGCGGGAGATTCAGCGCGCGGAGGCCCTCGCCGACCAGATTCTGCAAGCTGTCGGGCATCGCGAGCAGGCGCCGACGACCGTGGTCGAGGCAGCGGAGACTCGGCAAAAGGCTTTCGCGCTGTTCATGGGTGCCTACGAGCATGTGCAGCGCGCCGTGCGCTTCCTGCGCTGGGACACCGAGGATTGGGACGACATTACTCCCTCGATTTTCAACCGCGCGAGCACGCGGCGAAAAGCGAGCGCCGACGATGAGAAACCGGACCTGCCCGTTCCCGCCGCACAGGCTCCCGTTCCCAACGTTCCTGTCAACGCCAAGCCCACGAACGGCACACAAGTCGCGAACTCGCCCGGCGTAGGATTGCCCAATTCCGACCCCTTCCTGCGCGGATAGCGCGCGACCATGAGGACGGCGCGACACTCTCGCCAGACTCTTTGAACGGCGTGGTGGCCAGGAGGGAGGACCCTGTCTCGCAAATAGCAAGAGCGAGGCCGGGCGCAGTGGAACGCCCGCTTACCGCACGTACACCCAGCGGAAAAACTCGCCGCGGCTTCTCACGCCGCATTTGGCGTAAATCTGGCTGACGTGCTGGCGAATCGTTTTCGGGCTGTTGCTTTCGATCTCCGCGATCTGGGTGCTCGATAGGCCGTTCAAGAGGTGCCGTGCGACCGTTCGTTCTTTGTCGGTGAGCGATGCGCGCTCGAGCGCGAGATCCATCGCGTGGGTGACGTCGCCGCCGTGTTTTCGGACCTGCTCGATCACGTCGATGAGCGCGGGCGCGCGAAACGGCTTTTCTAGAAGGTGCGCGGCGCCTTCGTTGAGCGCCTGTTTGACCTTCTCGACGTCGGCGTAGGCGGTGATCACGACCACCGGCGCGTGAACGCCGGCCGCACGGAGCTGCCCGATGAGTCTGAGTCCTTGGCGGGCGTCGCCGCCCATGACCACGTCGGTTACGACCACGTCCAGGAACCCGCAGGTCTTTGCGCTCTCGAGCGCGCCCGCGGCGTCGGCGGCGAGCACGCAGTTGTAGCCGGCACGCCCGAGCGCGCGCCCCAGCAGCTCACGCGTGTCACGTTCGTCTTCGACCAAGAGGACCGTGACCTTCACGAGGCTTCTCCCAGCGGAAGCTCGAGAGAGAAGGTCTTCTTTTTGGCGTCGTCGAAGGACAATTCGCCTCCCATCGCGCGCGCGAGCGCGCGTGCGATAGGAAGGCCAAGGCCCAGCCCCTGCGTTTTCGTAGTGCGCAGCGGCTCGAACAGGGAGGCTCGCACCGTCTCATCGAGCGGCGGACCGTTGTCGCACACGCTCACCAGCGCGCACCCATGCCCGGTTTCGAGCCGAATCTCGATAAGCCCACCGGCAACGCCGCGCAGCGCGTGCATGCTGTTGTCGAGCAGGTTTTCGAGGATGGTTCGCACGTATTTGGGGTCGGCATTGGCCAGCACCGGGCGTGAGGCGTCGACCTGCACGACGAGCCCGTGCTCGGCGGCGAGCGCGCCGACGTCTTTGGCCAGTGCTCCGACCACCTGATGAAGCCCGATGCGTTCGAAGTCCGGCTCGGCCAGCGTACGCATCGAGCGCAGTATCGTGAGCTGCGCGAGTGCGCGATCGGCCTGTGCGCGGGCCCGCGAGACGAGGTCGGAGCGCAGCGCTTCGTCGCCCTCGGTGTCGCCGAGCTCGTCGAGGAGCAACCCGATCGCATGGAGTGGGTTATTGAGCTCGTGCAGGACCGCTGCGACCAGCACCCACACCGCCTGATCGCGCTCGACGCGCTGGAGGCGGATCTTGAGCGCCTCGGCGCGTGCTGCAGCCTCGTTGGCGGACGCGAGCTGCGCGCGAAGCTTCAAGTAGTGGGCGCACACCCCGAGGAGCGCACCTGCCAAAATGGGAACGATGCGATCGATGACGCTATGGGCGCTGGCCATCGCGCCGGTCAAAGTGCCGCTCTCCAACCGCGCCTCGGAGAGGATGTCGAAGAGCACGTAGACCACGCCCGCCAGGGTGCCGAGAAGGACGTACACGAGGAGGCGCGCGTCCGTCGTGCGGTCCCGTATCGCGTGCCTCATGGCGCGAGTCTACTTCGTCCCAGCGTGTTCGCTCGCATCCGGCAGGTGCCGGATGCAGCGGCGAGCCGGTCGAACTAGGGTCGCGCCATGCTTTTCCCTCTTGGTTTTGGGCGCAAAAACAGTGTCCGCGGCAAGTTCCAGCGGCGGGCGTGCGTCGCGGTGGTGCTCGCTGTCGTTGGGCTCGCCGCAGGATGCGGTGACCCGGACGACGACGACGATCCGTGTGCCCCCGATGACGCCGACGGCGTCATCGGCGGCGCCACGACGTTCGATTTGACGTTCGACGGCAATGGTTTTTCGCAGATGATTTTGACCGCCCAGAACTCGGCCAGGGTGACGCTCACCTTGCGCAACGATGGGACAACGCCTCACAGCTTCGTCATCGATTGCATCCCTACGCCAAACACGAACGGCTGCCCCACGACGTCATGTTTTCCGGCCGAGTCGTCGATTCCGCCGGTGATGTCCAGAGCCTCGGCCACTGCGATTTTCGAAGTACCCCGCGCGGAGGGCATTTACTACTTCCACTCCGACGTTGCTGGTGACACACCCGGACCCTGCATGGCCGGCGCGGCAGGGTGTGGGCAATTCATCGTGAAGTAATGCACAACGCACGGCGGCGCAGCGCCGCTCTTCTCACGACGCTCGCCCTCGCGCTCGGCGCCGGGACCGCGACGTCCAAGGACGAGCAGGACGTGCCGCGTGCGTCGAGCGCACCGCAAGACGAGGCGTCGCCTTTGCGTGATGGCAAGGAACCCGCGTCGGCGGACCCGGTAGCCGCGCAGCCGCCCTCCGCAGTCCCCGCCGAGATCGTCGTGCGAGGCACCGGTTGGCCGTCGCCGCGCGGGCTCGGCGACATCCGGGTACAGCGCGATCAGCTCGAGGCATCGCCGCGGCAGCAGACGAGCGAAATGCTCTCCGCGGCGCCTGGCTTCTTCGTCGATCACGAGGACGGCGAGGGTCTCGCCAACGACGTTTATCTTCGCGGCTTCGACCTCGAGCACGGCTCTGGCATCGAGATGCGAATGGGATCGCTCCCGATCAACATCCCCCTTCATATCCAGGGCCAAGGATACGCCGACGCCAATTTCATCATCCCGGAGGTCGTGCGCAGCATCCGCGTGCTCGAAGGGCCGTTCGATCCACGTCAGGGTGACGCCGCCATCGTCGGCAGCGCCTATTTCGACCTCGGCGTGGCGAGGCGCGGCTACCGTCTCGGCACGTCGTACGGTTCGTTCAACCAGATGCGCGTCGTCGGCATCGCCGCGCCGGCGGAAGCGGATCCCGATACCTTTGCCGCCTTTTCGGCACGCAAGACCGATGGATTCGGGACGAACCGCGCCGGTTTCTCGGCTTCCACGAACGCACAGTACGCCGTCGATCTCGGACCGCGCGATCGCCTGCGCACCTTCGCGACCGCCTACGTCGCGCAATCGGACTTGGCCGGTGTCGCGCGTCAGGACGACGTCGATGCGGGCCGTATCGGACTCTAT
>Ga0193706_1000129_pt1 | contig 54833 bp, 52 predicted proteins | sample U3c1metaG_FD_160130 | JGI IMG/M metagenome (GOLD analysis project Ga0193706, IMG submission 160130) | Soil microbial communities from a riparian zone of the East river system, Colorado, United States - U3c1 | ecosystem: Environmental > Terrestrial > Soil > Riparian zone | place: USA: East River...
CCGCAAGCCAATCCCGCGGCGACGGCGGAAGAAGAAGAGACTGTTCCGGAACGTAGCGACGAAAGGTCGTTGGCATACGGCTATTTTACCGCATGCCAACGATTCCTGCCGCGCAGGCTCCTAGGCTTGTGGGAAGCCCTCGCGGCCCAGGCAATCGCAACCGGCCTCGAACGCTTCCTCCCCTTGACACAACGGGTGATGGACCAAGCCCAGCGCCGCGTGTTGGAAGGCCAGAGCGTCCCGGCGGGCGAGAAGATCGTCTCTATCTTTGAGGAGCACACCGACATCATCCGCAAGGACAACCGTGAAACCCTTTACGGCCACAAGATCTGTCTGACGGGTGGAGCGTCCTCAATGATTTTGGACTGCAAGGTGCTGCAAGGCAATCCTGCGGACTCCACCTTGGCCAAGACGATGGTGGATCGGCAAGTCGAGATTTTCTCTCGCCCTCCCCGGCAGATCGTTTTCGATGGCGGCTTTGCCTCCAAGATGAACCTGAGTGAGATCAAAGCCATCGGGGTCCAGGATGTCGCGTTCTCGAAGGGGCGGGGCCTGGAGATCGGCGACATGGTCAAAAGCAGTTGGGTGTTCAAGCGGCTGCGGGATTTCCGTGCCGGGATCGAAGGCAATATCTCGTTTCTGAAACGGATCTTTGGGTTGGATCGCTGCACCTGGAAATCTTGGTCGTCCTTCCAGAGCTATGTCTGGGGCTCGATTCTCAGCTTCAACCTCTTGGTCTTCGCCCGTCATCTGCTGAGCTGAGCTCGCAGCGACTTGCCTTCGAGATCCGGGCCGCTGGCAGCAGCGCAGTGAGCTTCGCTTGCCCGAAGGGAGTCCAAAATCCCGTGGACCGCGTTATTTCCGCCCCCGCGGCCATCGCCTTCTCTTGGCCTCAGCAGTGTTCTCTTCAATACAGCGCGGTGCCCCTCGGGAAATGACCTTTTTCTGGACAGGAACTAACTAGTGAGTTCATTAGGGTCTGCATTCTTCGAGAGTAGGAACCTGGCTATTTCCCAGTGGCCTTGGTTCAACGCAGCATGAAGCGGTGGGCCGTCACCAAAACTATCTTCAGGTGGCACACGGACCGCATTTACATCAGCGCCGCTCTTCATGAGAAGTTCGACGCAATCTAGTTCTCCCATCAAGACCATCGTTAGAAGTCCTTCGGTCAACTGAGACGCGTTAGGCTTGATTACGCTGAGCGCGCCAGTCGGCCTGTAGGCCGGAGGTATACATCCCCAAAGTGTCGGTTCCAACTTGGCCGATTTGGCTTCCGTCGGCAATGAAGGGAGAGGGTTCCGGCTGCCTGCAACGTTCTCTAGTTGTGCGCGCTGCTCATTACTCAACCGAAGTAAGCCGAGCTTGTCAAGAAAAAGGAGATTGCCAGCCGCCTGCTTTGTCTCCCCAGTTCCAGTTTTTATAGCCTCCAGAATTAAGGTTCCTTCTTGCTTCTGGCGCTCGATTTCTCTGCTCTGGTAGCTACTCCAAAAAGTTCCCAGTAAGCCGACAATGCCTGCAATAAGGGCCGCTATAACAGGTGCTCCCCAAGGGCCCCTCGCAGCCTGCCCTCTCTGAATCTCCAACTCTTTCTCTTTGAGTTCCTTGTCCTGTTCAAGGCGTCGTATCTCAAGATCCAGCTTCCTGAGTTCAGCGGTGTCACTCTCGAGAGGGTTGTGATGCTTAGAGGTGCTCGGTTCAGCCATGAGTAAATAACCTCGTGCTATTAAAGCAGACAGGAGCGGCTAATACCGATGGCGGTGAGCGGCAGGACCGTGCGACAGCGCGGTATCCGTCCGCTCGACTGCCGGGGTTGGCCGCTTCTCCTACACAAAGTTTCCCTCCATGGCCATGATTCGGTAGGCAAATGCCCGTTCCAAGTCTCCTATTCGTGCCCGCGGCGTTGAAAGTTGAATAAACAACGCAGCAAAGGGCCATAGACCTGCGAGCAGCGCCACAGAGTAGTTGCCATGAAATGTTAGGAAGCCGGCAGCAATAAGAGATGATGGCCATTTGAGATGTGCGAATGTGGCACCAAACTCAGCCAGGCCCAAGCTAACAATTCGATACCTTACCAGTGCCCACAGCCATGTAAGCACGACCAACGTCAAAACAACCGTCGGCCACTTGAAGAAGACAAGAGCAATTGGGACTAACGGTTGGCTCACAAAGAAGGGCCAACGTCCCCACTCAATACTTCGCAGCAAGCACCACCTTGCCTTCAACTCATTCGGCAACTGCATGAGGTACCGAGTGTCCAGGAGTTTTCCTAACACTATAAATCTCCGAAGATAAAGATTACCTGCCCAATACCGAGCACGCCCCCAGCAGTTCAGTGCCGAAAAAAACTCAGAAACTCAACTATCCCGAGAAACACGGTAATTCCTGCCAGCCACCAAGTTGCAATTTTGAGAGCCTTCGTCGCACGTTCTAGGCCATTGTGCGCTTCACCGAGTTCGGCTGCAGTTCGAGCTGGAAGTTCGAATAAATCAGATCGAAAAGGATCTTGGCGCGTTCCCAAGCTCGTGAGCCCGGCTCACCCATAACTGCAACACGGAATGCCTCTTCCATCAAATCGAGGAGGTCGCGCGTATCAGCCGGCATAGGTTCAGGCGGCACGAGATTCCCCAGGGGGTCTCGTTGCAGTCGCTTTCGTTCCCGTTCCCGGGTCATCTAGGCTCTCCCACTTGCTTACGATACTTGATTATGCCAAAAACTTCAAAATGGTCTACTTCTGACGAACTCAGATCGCCGCCGAGTAGGCCAGGAGCCCTTACGGGCTCCCAGCCCCTCTAAGAACCGTACGTGCGAGTTTCCCCGCATACGGCTCAAGCCAAAGAAGTGCCAGCCGAATATTCTGGGAGCCATGGTGGCTATTGGAAATTATTCGGGTGGAACCTATTTCGAGGGGCCTAGGGCACGACTTCGTAACGAGCTTGAACATGGGTCGTTGACTCTCTCTGGCCTTGAGCGAATAACGCAAAGTCTGCCGTGATGGGGCCAGGGCGCAGCTGCTGGTCAGGATCATTCAGCAGGATGGAGAAGCGGAGTGTCGCCTCACCTTGCTGACCCTCGACGTCAGTTTGGGCAAGAAGTGGATCTGTAATGAGTGGTAAACCGAAAGGCAGTGGGTATACCAACACGGCAATCTTGCCGCCAGCAGGCTGTACGAACGTATAACGGAACCGGGCAAGCACCTGGACCTTGCCGCCAAGCCGCACCCGCGTGCCTTCTGGAGGATCCACACTGAGCAGGACGATTGTATCCCGCCGAGCTGGCTCCGTCGGAGAGGATGATCCTCCTCCTCCTCCTCCTCCGCAGCCAAGGGCCAAGGTGGTTATCACAGCGAAGATGATTCCTGTCGCGATATGTCTCCGCATAGAGTTCTCTGCCCCTAAAAGAAGTGCTAAAAGCCGATTATTCTAGGCCAACGAGACTGTGCTTCAGCGGCGCCAACCGCACGGCAACTACATGTCTATAATTCTATGGGCTCTTATCATTTTACGACTCTTCGAAATCAGCGTCAACGCCGCGGCACGGCAACGTAGAAGCGGTCAGCCCTGCGCTTTCTCGGGCTGGGCCGGCAAGAGGTGGCCAGAAGGCATCTGACTGAGACAGCGTGTTTCTGCTCTTCGCATGGCTCTCTCCTGAAACGGCGAAGCTGACGTCCCGGCAGATCGCCGGCTGGCAGCTCATCAGCTATCCTCGACAGCCTTGACGGATCTCGTGCGAGGGGACTCATGCCGAAGCAGATCGACAGCGAACCGGGTGGCGTGCTGGGGCCGCGCGCGCTCAACCGCGCTCTGCTCGAACGGCAGTTTCTGCTGCGGCGCGCGAAGCTGCCGGCCCTCGAGGCGGTCGAGCGGCTGGTGGGACTGCAGGCGCAGTCGCCGGGCGCGCCGTATGTCGGGTTGTGGTCGCGGCTGGAGGGCTTCCGGTTCGACGAGCTCGCCGGGCTGATCAGCCGCCGGGAGGTGGTGCGCGTCGTTCTCATGCGGTCGACGATCCATCTGGTCACCGCCGGCGATTGCCTGGCTCTTCGTCCCGTGGTGCGGGCGGTGCTGGATCGGAGCCTCAAGGGCACCTTTGGCCGCCGTCTGCAAGGCGTGGAGATCGATCAGGTCGCCGCCGCCGGCCGGGTGCTGGTCGAGGAGCGGCCTCGCACCTTCGCGGAGCTCGGCCCGTTGCTGCGCGAGCGGTGGCCCGATCACGATCCCGAGGCCCTTGCCATGGCCGTGCGCACCGGGGTGCCGCTCGTGCAGGTGCCGCCGCGCGGCCTCTGGGGCGAGAGTGGGCAGGCCACCCATACCTCGGCCGAGGCCTGGCTCGGCCGTCCCGCGAGCACGGACAGCCGGCCGGACGCGATGATCCTGCGCTACCTCGGCGCGTTCGGCCCCGCCACCGTCAAGGACGTGCAGGTCTGGTCCGGGTTGACCGGGCTGCGCGCGGCCGTCGAGCGGCTGCGGCCCGGCCTGCTCGCCTTTCGCGACGAGCGCGGCGCCGAGCTGTTCGATCTCCCCGATGCGCCCCGGCCCGATCCCGACACGCCGGCTCCGCCGCGCTTTCTGCCCGAGTACGACAATCTCCTGCTCTCTCACGACGACCGCACCCGCGTCATCGCCGATCCCCACCGCCCGCTGGTCTTCATGAAGGGGGCCGTGCTCGTCGACGGCTTCGTCCGCGGAACCTGGAAGATCGATCGGCGGAAGGGGGCGGCAAGCTTGGTCGTCGAGCCCTTCGCGCCGCTTTCCAAGCGGGACCGCACCGCCCTGGCCGATGAAGGCGCCCGGCTGCTCGCCGTCGCTGGCGGCGGCGCGCGGGCGCTCGATGTCCGGTTCGCCGCGCCTGGGTAGGCGCAGGGGGGCCAGGTTTGGCTTCAGACTGCCCCGGTTCGGTATTGCCCTGGGTGACGGCATGCCCTCCGGCGGAGACGTCCCGCGGTCCCCGTGGCCTCCCGAGGGTGTCGTTCAGGACCTGGGAACGTCTCTACCGTCTTCGCCGCGAGGCTGTCCGATGCTCAGAATTCCTGATTTTGGCTCTGCCTCCATGTACGACGGTTCATCGTAATGGTACGACGGTCCGTCGTAACTGGAGGCGGAGCACCGTATCGCTACGACGGTTCGCCTCCCGGTGCGACGATCTGCCTCCCGGTACGACGGTCTGCCTCCACGTACGGCGGTTCGTCGTAACGGTACGACGGTCCGTCGTAGCCGGAGGCAGAGCACCGTATCGTTACGACGACCTGCCTCCCGGTACGACGGTCTGCCTCCGCGTACGACCGTTCGTCGTAACGGTACGACGGTCGGTCGTAGCTGGCGGCGGAGCACCGTATCGTTACGACGACCCGTCTCCCGATACGACGGTCTGCCTCCGCGTACGACGGTTCGTCGTAACGGTACGGCGGACCGTCGTCGCTGGAGGCAGACTGTTTTCGGGAGGTGGGGAGGCGCAGCGGGCAAAAAAAGAGGGGGCGTGACGGGCACGCCCCCTGAAACCGGCAATCAGCGATTGGGATCTAGACGGGGATCCGTGGAGTGCACGGTGGGCGGCGGGGCCTGCGGCTCCTCCTGGGTGGTGGTCTTCTTGTTGCGGCCCCGGAACGGCTGCAGGCCGAAGGCGGCGAGCTTCTCGTCCCGGATGCCGTAGTGCTCCTTGAGCAGGCCCCGCACCGCGCTCGCCAGCCGCTGTGCGTCGGTGGCGAGTTGCCGCATCTGCTTCGACGCGGCCTGCTTGCCCGCCCTGTGCTCCGCCTGCCGCTTGTTGACGTCCAGCGCCTGGTTCATCAGCCCCACCAGCTTGAGGCGGAAGGGCTCGAGCTGGGGGATTTCGGCGCTGTTCGCCTCCAATGTCCCCAGCAGGCGCTGCCAGTCACCCAACATTCCCGCATACGTCGTCTCTCTTGCCATGGTCGTTCTCCCTTGCTTTGGGGTCCTCGGACCCGCATAATCCCGGAGCCTTGATTGGCATCCGGAAACTCGATTTCGTTGAAGTCCCCCTGTGCCGCCGCTGGTTCCCATGCCAGAGTCGTAGGCGGCCCGAGGGGTTTACTGCTCGTTCGATGTACATAAGATGAACGCAATGAAGCCCCTTGTCAAGGGGTGACTTGAGATTTTCCGGAATATCGTGCGAATCTATACACATGGATAGGAGGGGACTACATGCCGTCAGACCGTGAGATCCGGGAGCGGCGCCGCCAGGCGATCCGGGAGATCCTGTTACACGACGAGCCAGTGGAGCAGCAGCAGGACTTGGTGAACCGGCTACGGGAGCGCGGGTTCTCGGCGACCCAGTCGAACGTGAGCCGCGACCTGCGCGACATCGGTGCGGTGCGGGCTCAGGGGAAGTACATGATCCCGTCCTGGACCCAGAGCGGGGATTCACCGTTCCGTAAGGTCGTTCCCTTCATCCGCAAGATGAACGCCGCCGGGCCGCATCAACTCCTGGTGGTGACCGATCCTGGCGCGGGGTCGTTGGTGGAGCAGGCCATCGCGGACGACGAGTGGCCCGATCTGGTGGGAACGGTGTCGGGGCACAGTTCTGTGCTGCTCCTCACCGACAACTTCTTTTTCCAGAAGCTGGTCTATCAGCGCATCCGGTATTACCTGGGGATGGATTGGACGGGGGAGGCCGGGGAGCCGGAGACGGAGGAGGCGGGAGAGGAAGAGGAGGTCGCGGAGGAGTAGGGGTTTTTCGGCGGGGGCGGCGGCCCATGGCACGGGGATTGAAGTACTTCCTGGAAAGGATAGACTGTCCCCGGAGACCATCAATGGCCAAAGACTCGACGCCCGACGAACCGAAGCCCCGCCCTGCCGCGGACCCGATGTATGCCGCTGTCGCGGAGGACTTCGAGAATTTCGATTCCGAGCAGGCGGAGCGGGATGCCGAGGAGGCACTGGGGAGCGGCGCCAATCTGCCGAGCAGCGGCCTGTTGAGCTTCTACGACCGGCTGCGCGATCGAATCCTGGAGACAGTGGAGAAGCGGAGCGGCAAGCGCGGCGCCAAGCTCACCGAGGACACGGTCCGCGGGCTGCTGCTGGTGCCGGACGTCTTCATCCTGCTCGCGCGGCTGGCGCTCGACAAGGAAGTGCCGGGCTCGGCCCGTGCCATGATCGGCGGCGCCCTCGCCTACTTCATCCTGCCGATCGACCTCCTGCCGGAAGCGTTCCTGGGAGCCGCCGGCTATCTGGACGACCTGGTGCTCGGGACCGCGGTGCTGGCGCAGGCTTTCGGCGGCGATCTCGAGCCTTACGCCCGCAAGCACTGGAGCGGCTCGGAGGATCTGCGGGTGGTCATCCAGGATGTCACCTCGACCGCCCAGGCGCTGCTCGGCAAGAACCTCTACGACCGCCTGCGCCGGCTGATGTCGCGGCGCGGGATCGAGCTCGACGACGCGGAATAAGGTTGCCCTACAGGCGGGCGCCCGCGTTCCGCCGCTCCCGCAACGCCTCGAACAGCTCCTTGACGGCGGGGAAGCCGCCGTCCGGGAAGTTGTCCGGATTGTCCCAGAACTCGGCGAGCGCGCCGGTCCCCCAGCGCTCGTAGACCGCCACCTTGAGCATGAGCTGCAGCTTGTCGCAGGCCTTCACCAGGCGGGCCTCGGGGGAGGTTCCCTGCTGGTATTCCTCGTAGAGGGGGAGCGCCCGTTCGGCGACGGGCGCGAGGATGTCCGCCATGGCCGCGGACTCGGCCGCGTTCTTGGCCCCCTTGGGAAAGTAATGGGAGGAGGTGCGTGGCAGGTCGCCGATCCGCAGCTCGGCGAGGTCGTGCACCAGGGCGATCTCCACCGCCCGGTGGACGTCGATCCCCTCGATCCGCGGTCCCAGCATCCAGACCAGCAGAAGCACGTGCAGGGTGTGCTCGGTGACGCTCTCGGGATCGGCGACGCCGCGCAGCACGTAGCCGCTGCGCGAGACGCGGTCGAGCGACTGCACCTCCAGCAGGAGGTCGAGGAGGGTGTGGTTCGCTTTCATGGCTGGGGGAGGCTACGCTATTCGGCGGAAGGAAACTACCCATGAAACCACGCGCTCTCCTCCTCGCCGCCCTCCTCCTCCTCGGCGCCGGCGTCGCCTGGGCGCTCGCCACGCGGGCGGGCTCCTCTCCGGCGGGGCCGGTCCGCGTCGATCGCGCCGGGAGCCGGGAGGTCGAGTTCCCCGCCACGGTGTCGCGCAAGGCGTTCGAGCGCGAGATGCTCGGGATGGGCATGCCCGGCTATCACCTGATCGTCTGGAAGGACGGCAAGGCCGCCATGGCGGCGCTGTTCCAGGCCGAGGTGACGGACGTCCAGGTGCTCGACGCGTTGGAGAGGCTGGGCGCGCGGCCGGGCGACGCGCTCGGGATGGCGACCTGGGACGAGCGCAAGGATCGGGCGTCGAAGGCGCCCGACCAGGTGATCGCGGGGCCGCCGGTGGAGGTCCTGATCCGTGTCCCGGGGCGGCCGGAGCCGCTGACGCTCGACCAGATCCTGGAGGATCCCGGCGGCCGCGGCTTCGACATGCGTTTCGGCGGCCACCGGGCGAACATCCCCAAGTGGAAGTCGGGGTGCGTGGTCTGCCTCTACTCCTGCCCCGGCAGCAAGGTGGGGAACGCCCGCTACACGGTGCGCGACTGGGTGAAGGGGACGACCCGCTTCCGGGTCAAGAAGGGCGCGCCGCTGCCGGCGGACGGGGAAACGGTGGGGATCGTATTCAGGCTGCGGTAGAGGTCCTCATCACCCCGCCCCTCTTCTCCCGTCCCCTCCCGCCCTCCCTCACCGGGAGAGGCGAGAGACGGAGCTCACTCTACTGTCAATCGACGGTGCGGCATGCCGCCGGCACTGCAAGCGACTGAATCGCATCGTTCGGAATGATGAGCATCGACGCGATTTCCTGCTGACCTAGCCCATGAACGGAGCCTTCCTCAAAAATGTACCAGTTCCGGGTCGTGTTCAGAATCTTGAGGTGATTTGCCGTCGTAGGAAGAACCATGCCCCGAGTTGCCTGCCGTCTCTTCGGGTCGATCCGGAAGAGGTTCCACCGCGTCCTTCCATCCGGACCCGGTTTCCGTGTCAAGAGGTAAAGGAAGCCATCCTGGCCGAAGAGGCCTACAGGTATGGTCAAGCTCTCGACTTCTTTGTACATGGCTGCCTCGGAGGCCGGGCCCGTCGCCATGTGCTTAAGCTCAGGGGCACGCCTGTAGCGTTCCGGGATATCGAGGCTTTGGCTGGTGCCATTCCGCGCGAAGCGTAGAACCACAGGCTTGTTGGCTGACATCAAAAGTGCATATTGATCCCCATCCAAGCCCGTCAGATAATGATGTCCCAGAAGGTAGTAGTCAGTTTCGGCTACATCCCGCAAAAATTCAGGGTGGCTTGGGGTTTCGGACCAGGCTCGAAAAAAGCCAATATGAATCTGGCCATCCGATGCCTGGATGGCTCCGAAGGAGAAGATACGCTTCCCGGCGGAAACGGAATCGTAGGTTGATACGATTGAACCCTTGGCATCGCCCTTCGTCAGGTCCGCCACTTCGACCTTTTTGAGGTCCCTATCGAGCCGAAACCATCTCCCGTCGATCATGGACAGCGCAAAGCCTTGATCCAGGGAGCTCAGGTAAAGAGGAACCATATCCTCGGCTGACTCTACAAGCCGCTTTGGGTCGTAGAGCTGTGTCTCGCCGTTCGGGTCGATCAGCATGAGGTTGTTCCTCAGGCGATCGACAACGACAATCTTTCCGAGAGACTCGACATAGACGGCGGAATTGATGGCGAGGGGCTGCGGAATTCTAAGGTGGACACGAGTGCATCGGGCGGATTCCGCCTGCGCTACGCCCTGGAAGGCGCCGACGAACAGCAAGATAAAAAGCAGTCCTTGCCTTAGCGGTCGAGCGCTTCCGATTCCCTGTCTGAATGAGGTCATCAGATCTCCTCCCCACAAATTCCCCCAAATGCGCAGACGCAGCCGCCATTCTGAGGGCTATATTTAGCCCCCTTGCATTGTGTCAGTCGATCATCCTTCAGGCAGTGGGTTCTGCCCTTCTTGGTGGAGGTCGAATCCGCGCGGCCTTGAGGCAGCAGTTCATTGGCTATCAGGATGAGACTAAGGATCACCAGCAAATACACTTTGAAATAACGGGCCATTTTGCTGCTCCTTGAATAGAGGTCAGCTACTAACAGGGACAAGACATTTGAAGTTGTCCCGCGAAAATGTAAGGCAAGAGTTTTAACCAGGTAGAGAGCACGGAGTGTACTTAGAAGTGCTTTTTCTGTCAAGACGGCACCTGCCCGCGGAGAAACGCAAAACCCCTCTTTCCGGAGCCCCTCTCTCCCGGTGCGGGAGGGTGGGAGGGGTCGGGAGAGAGGGGTTGGGGAGTGAGGGCCCGGGCGGGGGTGGGTTTCTTTACTTCCCCGGCACCGGCAGCACGATGGCGTGGCGGCTCCAGTAGTCCATCATGATCATCACGAGCATCAGCACCAGCCAGAAGAACCCCGCGATGGCGGTGAGGGCGGACATCCGCGTGCTGTGGCGGAGCTCCATGAAGAAGTAGAGCACCAGCAGGGCCTTGACGATCGCGATCGACATCGCGGCGATGTTGTTGGCCCACCCGAGGTCTACTTCGGAGACCAGGACGGTCAGCAGGGTGCCGACGAGCAGCGCGACGAAGACGAAGACGTAGGTCTTGACGGGGGTGACTACGTGCTCAGACATGGGTCATTCTCCGCGATTGCCATCCCGGGCTCAGCCGTGAAGATGGGCGCCCAGCAGGTAGAGCAGGGGGAAAAGGAAGATCCAGACGATGTCGACGAAGTGCCAGTAGAGGCCGGTCATCTCGAGCGGGTTGTAGTACTCGGAGTCGTACTTCCCCCGCCGGGTGTAGAACAGCAGCACCGCCAGGATGCCGAGGCCGATGATCATGTGGGTGGCGTGGACGCCCGTCATGATGAAGTAGAGGGAGAAGAAGATCTCGGCGTGCCGCTGGTAGTCCGGATCCAGCTTCGCGATCGCGCTGGCCTCCCGGGCGTCCTCGAGGACGAAGTGGAAGGGCGTGTTCAGGATGTGGCCCGGCACGTGGTGCTCCACGAACTTGTCGTGATACTCGAACGCCTTGACCACCAGGAAGGTGGAGCCCAGCGCCATGGTCAGCACCAGGAAGATCATGGCCCCCTTGCGCCAGTTCACCTGCGCCGACCGGATGGCCAGCGCCATGGTCAAGCTGCTGCAGATCAGGACGGCGGTGTTGAGCGCCCCCAGCGGGACGTTGAGCGTCGAGCTCGCCGCCGCGAAGGCCGCCGGGTACAGGGTCCGGTAGACCAGGTAGGCGGTGAACAGGCCGCCGAAGAACATGATCTCGGTGACCAGGAACAGCCACATCCCCAGCGTGGAGGACTCCTTCTGCTGCTCCATCGTGTCGAACTGATGGGCCGGGTGACGGCGGCTGGCATGGCCGCCGTGCACGTCGTGCCCGTGCCGATCCACCAACGGGCTGCTAGCCAAAGTTCGCCTCCTGCGTGGTGCGGTTGTGGACGCCCTCACGGGTGTACTCGTAGGGTCCGTGGGTGACCACCGGGGTCGTGTAGAAGTTTTCGGTCGGCGGCGGCGAGGGGGTATCCCACTCGAGCGAGTTGGCGCCCCACGGATTGTCGCCGCTCTTCTTGCCGTATTTGAACGACCAGGCGAAGTAGCACAGCGGCAGCGTGTAGCCGACGGCGAGGACGGAGGCGCCGGCGGTGGACAGCACGTTGAGCACCTGGAACTCCGGCGGGTAGGACCAGTAGCGCCGCGGCATGCCCATGTAGCCGAGGATGAACTGCGGGAAGAAGGTCAGGTTGAAGCCGACGAACACCAGCAGCGCCGAGAGCTTGGAGAGGAATCCCGGGTAGAGCCGGCCGGTCATCTTGGGCCACCAGTAGTGGATGCCCCCCAGGTAGCCCATGATCGTGCCGCCGACCATCACGTAGTGGAAGTGGGCGACGATGAAGTAGGTGTCATGGACGTGCGGGTCGATGCCGAGCGTCGCTACCATGACGCCGGTCAGGCCGCCGATGGTGAACAGGCCGATGAAGCCGAGGGCGTAGAGCATCGGCGTCTGGAACGAGATCGACCCCTCGTACAGGGTCGCCGTCCAGTTGAACACCTTGACCGCCGAGGGGACCGCCACCAGCATCGAGAGCACCGAGAAGACGGTCGCCGAGTAGATCGACTCGCCGGCGACGAACAGGTGATGCCCCCAGACCAGGAAGCCGAGCACGGCGATCGCCACGCTGGCGAAGGCGACGACGCGATAGCCGAACACCTTCTTGCGGGCGAAGTGGCCGATCAGCTCGGAGACCACCCCCATGGCCGGCAGGATCATGATGTAGACCGCCGGGTGGGAGTAGAACCAGAACATGTGCTCGAACAGCACCGGATCGCCGCCCAGCTTCGGGTTGAAGATGCCGAGGCCGAGCACCCTTTCGGCGGCGACCAGCAGGATGGTGATCGCGATCACCGGCGTGCCCAGCATGATGATCAGGCTGGTCGCGTAGGTCGACCAGATGAACAGCGGCAGCCGGAACCAGTTGAGGCCCGGCGCGCGCATCCGGTGGATGGTGACGATGAAGTTCAGCGCGGTGAAGATGGTCGAGAAGCCGGTGATGAAGATGCCGAGCGCCGTCGGCACCACGTAGGTGTTCGAGTAGGTGGTCGAGAACGGCGTGTAGAAGGTCCAGCCGGTATCGACGCCGCCGTTGACGATCGCCCACAGGGTGAAGATGCCGCCGAGGTTGTAGACGTACCAGCTCGCCAGGTTGAGCCGCGGCATCGCCAGGTCCTTGGCCCCGATCATCAGCGGCACCAGGAAGTTGCCGAGCACCGCCGGGATCGCCGGGATGAGGAAGAAGAACACCATGATGATGCCGTGCATGGTGAACACCCGGTTGTAGGTGTCCGGCCCCATCAGGTCCCCCTCGGGGGTCAGCAGCTCGAGGCGGATGAGCCCGGCGAAAATCCCCCCGAGGCCGAAGAAGACGGTCACGGAGAGGAGGTACAGCAGGGCGATCCGCTTGTGGTCGAGCGTGAACAGCCAGGACTTCCAGCCGTACTCCGCGTTGAGGTAGTTCGGCCGCTCGAAGGAGGTCTCCGGCGTCGGGAGGATGGGTGAGCGTGCGACTGTCGTATCCATGGCTTATCTCACTTCTGCGGCGGCTTCTGCGCCGCGCCCTGGGTCTGCCCCGCGGTAGTATTTCCCGCGTTAACTAGGGGCGAGGTTGCGTCCATCTGGGCGCTCGAGGGGTTGGTGGCCGCCGTGGGCGTGCCGCCGGTTCCGCCGGCCGGCGCGGCGCCGGTGGGGCCGAGCGAGCGGACGTAGGCGATGAGCTGCGTGAGCTGCTCCTCGCTGACCTGCCCCTGGAAGGTCGGCATCACCGGGTCGTAGCCGGCCACGACCTTGGCGAGGGGGTTGAGGATCGACTCGCGGACGTAGTTGTCGTCCGCCGTCACCGCGCGGCCGTCGGCGAGCTTGACCTGGCTGCCGAACACCCCTTCGAGGCTCGGGCCGCGCTGGGTCACCCCCGGGGACGCCCGGTGGCAGGTCACGCAGGCCAGCGAGGTGAAGAGGTCGGCGCCCGAGGCGACCATCGACTTGCCGGGGGTGCCGCCGGCCATCCAGATCTCGTAGTCGCGCGGTTCCATGACGATGACGCTGCCGATCATCCGCGAGTGCTCGGTGCCGCAGTACTCGGCGCAGAACAGATGATAAACCCCCGGCTTGGTGGGGTTGAACCAGAGCGAGGTGTAGCGCCCCGGGACGGCGTCCTGCTTGATCCGGAAGGCCGGGATGTAGAAGCTGTGGATCACGTCTTCCGAAGCCAGCTTGATCTTGACCGGCTGGCCGACCGGGATGTGCAGGGCGTTGATCTCGCTCTGCCCCTCCGGATGCTGGACCTTCCACATCCACTGCTTGCCGATCGCCGTGTACTCGACGGCGTCGGCCGGCGGCCGGTAGAGCTCGAAGAAGACCTTTGTGCCCCAGGTGAACATCGCGAGCATGATCGCCAGCGGCACCGCCGACCAGAGGATCTCCAGCCAGATGCCGGCGCGCTCGTCGGCGCCCACCTCCTCGGGATAGCGGCGGCGATAGCGGCTCATCAGGACGACGATGAGCCCCGCGATCAGGACGGTGAAGAAGAGGCTGACCAGCGACCAGACGATGAACAGGGCATCGACGTGTCCGGAGAGCGTCGAGGCCGAATCAGGGAAGAGCGGGAACGTCGATTTCATATCAGGCGGCTCCCAAGGGCCGGGGCTGAGCGGTCTCCCGCCGGCGCAGGATCACGACGAGGAGGACGAGGCCGATCACGGTCGCGAGGCCGGCCACGCGCACGAGCCTCAGGGTGATGACGCTGTAGCGGCCGATCACCGGGTCGTAGTGAAAGCAGTAGAGCAGGACCTGGTCGACGAGGCTGCCGATCTTGTTGCCGGAGGCTTCGATCAGGCCGAGCCGCAGGTCGCGCGGCGGGTACTCGATGCCGAAGAAATAGCGGGAGACCTTCCCCTCGGGCGTCAGCAGCACGATGCCGGCGGCGTGGGCGAACTGGTCGAGCTTCGGATCGTAGACGTACTGGAAGCCGACGGCGCGGGCGAGCGGGTCGATCGAGCCCTTGGGGCCGCTAAGGAAGTGCCAGCCCGCCTCGGTGCCCGGGCGCGCGTAGCGCTTCAGGATGTCGCGCTTCTTCATCGCCGCCCGCTCCGGCGTGTCGGTCGGATCGATGCTCGCCACGATCACCTCGAAATCCTTGCCCGGCGTCAGGGAGACGGGCTTCAGGCCGCTCTCGGCCGCCTGCATCACCATGTCGCACAGCATCGGGCAGCGATAGTAGGCGAGGATCAGCAGAGCGGGCCGGGCGCCGAAGTAATCCCCCAGCTTCACCGGCCGCCCCGCGTCGTCGCGGAACGGCAGGTCGAGCGGCACCTGCTCGCCGAGCCGCTGGTCGTAGTGCACCGCCTTGAGCGGGCCCGGCATGGTGTTGCCGGGCACGATGCTCGATTCGGCGCGCGCTGGCGCGGCGGTCGAGCCGCCGGCGGCCAGCAGCAGGGCCGAGAGGGTGAGTCCAGGAATCGCGTGCAACGTTTTGCTACCTTTTTTCATTGTTTCATTCTGCTCACCGGACAGGCGGCCTCGGGGCCGGAGCCGTGGGTGCCGCGGGGGGGAGCGTGTTCTGCATCGTCGCGCCCGGCTTGCGGTTGTCCGTCGGGTTCTGCCGTTCCTGCTGAGTCCGTACCTCGATCGGCGTCTGGCCCATCGAGACGGCCGGCGCGCCGGTGGCGCCGGTGGCGGGGAACGGCGCCACGCCGCGCTGGAGGATGGCGTCGATCGCCACGTTCACCGGCACCCGCAGCGTGCCGCCCTGCTGGTCGATCCAGCCGGCGCGGTCGAGCATGGTGTCCTCCGCGGCGCGCATCTTGACCATGTCCCTGCCCGGATCGTTCTGCAGCCGCGGCTCGGGCGGCGGCTGCTGCGGGTTGCGCGCCATCATCGGCGCCATCCGGACCTCGTGCTTCTCGTCCCAGACCTGGAGCCCGCGCAGGAACCCCCACATCAGCAGGGCGAACACCAGCGTTCCGGCGGCCAGCCAGACCCCCAGCCAGAGGATCCGGTGGACGCTGATCTCGCGATCGAAGTCGCCGGTCTCCGCCCCATGCTGGACGGCGAGTCCGTGCCCCGGAGCGGTGTCGGTCAAGGCGTCGAGCTGGCCCTCGCCATGGAGGCCGGTGCCGGGCTTGCCGCCGTGGGGATCAGTGGTGGTGGCCATGAGCGATCGCCTCCGGCAGATAGGGGTCTTGAACCGGCATCAGTGGCCGGGACTTGAGCTCGCGGGCGAACAAGAAGAGCCAGAAGCCGCCGATGCCGAGCGCGGCCGCGGGGTAGAGCCAGAAGAAGGCCGGGTTGTTCGCCGCGTGCGGGTGGGGGCCGTGGAACGCCGGCTCGACCTGCCAGAACAGCTCGACCCAGCGCATGAACAGCAGCAGCAGCGCCACCATCGCCAGGGTCTTGCCGTTGCGCTTGAGGTCGCGCGACAGCAGGAGGGCGAACGGCACCGTGAAGTGGAACAGCACGATGGCGAGCGCGACCCAGCCGAAGCTGCCGTGGATGCGCGGCAGGAAGAAGGAGATCTCCTCCGGCAGGTTGCCCGCCCAGGTGATCAGGAACTGCGACCAGGAGAAGTAGGTCCAGATCATCACGAAGGCGAACAGGAGCTTGCCCCAGTCGTGGAAGTGGCGCGGCTGGATGACCCCGGACATCGTCTCGCCGCGCGACAGGGGAACGGCGACGACGGCGAGGAACGCGAAGGCCGCGAGCGCCTGGCTGGCCACCAGGTAGAAGCCGAAGATGGTCGAGAACCAGTGCGGCTGCAGCGACATCAGCCAGTCGACCGAGGCGAAGGTGAGCGACAGCACGTAGATGATCAGCCCGGGGGCCGCGGTCACCCGCATGCGTCCCGGCAGCCTGGGGTCGCTCTCGCGATCCTGGCGCCGCGACAGGCCGCTCATCCGGAAGGCGAGACCGATCCAGATCACGAAGTAGATCACCAGGCGGATCCAGAAGCTGCCGACGTTGAGGTAGGCGTGCTTGAGCTTCAGGATCGGGTCGTTCGCCGCCTCCGGGCTCGCCCACTCATAGAGGTGGTGCATCCCGAAGTAGAAGAGGGGAATGGAGAGGACCGCCAGCAGCGGCAGAACGCGGGAGGCGGCCTCCAGGATCCGCCGGCTGACGACCGCCCAGTCCCCGCCGGTCAGGTGGCCCAGCATGCAGAGCGCCAAGCAGCCGAGGGAGACGCCCAGCCAGAAGATCCAGCCGACCAGGTAGCCGCGGAAGAAGTAGTCGGGCGAGAGGAAAAGGCCGATCCCGCTGAGCACCAGCCCGACGGCGCCGGCGATCAGGCCGATCCTCTGCATGCGGTCGACGGCGGCCGGAGCGGCGAACGCCGGGGAGGCCGGGGAAGGCCGGCGGATGGAGTCGGTCGTCATGGTTTGTGGTCCCCCGGGCTCTCGGTCCGGCCGTTGTTCTCGCGCGGGATCGACGCGGGTCGCTGCACTCCCTGGCTGCCGCCCGCCGACGGCGTCAGCGGCTCGCCGGCGGCGGCTGGGTTGGCCAGTTGCTCCCGCACGAGCTGCTGAGCGGCGGGCGGCAGCTCCGCCAGCTTGGCGTTCTGGCTGTACTGAAGCACGCGGATATAGGAAGCGATCGCCCAGCGGTCCGCCACCGGGATCTGCGGCGCGTAGGTCGGCATCACGCCGTACCCTTCCGTCATCACGTTGAAGAAGTAGCCGATCGGCGCCGTGCGCAGCCGTTCGATGTGGTACGAGGTCGGCCGCTTGTAGCCGCGCTGCACGATCATGCCGTTGGCGTCGCCCAGCCGGCCGTGGCAGGGGGAGCAATAGATGTTGAAGCGCTCCTGGCCGCGCAGCAGCAGCTCGCGGGTGAGCTTGATCTCGGGCGGCATCTGGGCGACCGGCTTGTTGTCGGCGCCGAGGCCGGTGAAGGCGGCGCCCTCGCGCAGGTCGCCGCGCGCCACCGTGTGGGCCGGGATCGGGCGCGCGCCCTGGCCGCCGGCGAAGAAGGTGCTCTCCCCCAGGGGCCTGACCTTGTGCTGGTTGTGCATGTTCTGCCGGCAGCCGGCGGCCAGCAGGCAGGCCGCGGCGGCGAGGAGCGGAGTGATCGTCTTAGTGGTCAACTTCGGATACCTCGCTCGCGTTCAGTCCGGCCAGGAAGCTCCGGGTGGCGTCGGGATCGAACTTCGGATCGATCGCCTCGATCACCAGGAAGAAGCGGTCGCGCGACGCCAGGGCGAAGCGCGGCACGTTGAACACCGGGTGATAGGGGAGCGGCAGCCCGTTGATCAGGATCATGCCGACCACCGCCGCCAGCGACGCGCCCAGGATCGTGCACTCGAAGGTCGGCACGATGAAGGCGGGCCAGCTATGGACGGGACGGCCGCCGATGTTCATCGGGTAGCGGATCACCTGGGACCAGAACTGCAGCATGTAGCCGCCGAGGCCGCCGAGCAGGCCGCCGATCAGCACGATGATCGGCATCTTCGAGCGCGGCAGGTCGAGCGCCTCGGAGACCGCCTCGATCGGGAAGGGCGTATAGGCGTCGACCTTCTGGAATCCCGCCTCGTGCACCTGATGGGCGGCGGCGATCAGGGCATCGGCCGAGGGGAACTCCGCCATCAGGCCATAGATCGGCGGCCGGGGGTCGCGGAGCGAGCTCATCACACCACCTCCGTGATTTCATCGCCGGCTTCGCCGCCGGGCACCATCGTCCGCATCTCGAAGATCGAGATCGCCGGCAGGATCCGGATGAACAGGAAGAACAGCGTCGAGAACAGGCCGAGCGTGCCGAAGAACGTCGCCCAGTCCCAGATCGTCCCCTTGTACAGGCCCCAGGAAGAGGGGAGGAAGTCGCGGGTCAGGCTGGTGACGACGATCACGAAGCGCTCGAGCCACATGCCGACGCTGACCACCAGCGAGATCAGGAACAGCCAGAGCGGCGAGGTGCGGATCCGCCGGAACCAGAGCAGTTGCGGCGTGAAGCCGTTGCAGAAGATCAGCGCCCACCAGAAGGCCCAGTAGGGGCCGAAGACGCGGTTGCGGGCCATGAAGGTCTCGTAGGTGTTGGCGCTGTACCAGGAGAAGAACAGCTCGATGATGTAGCCGTAGAAGACGATCAGGCCGGTTCCCAGCATCACCTTGCCCATGTTCTCCAGGTGGCGGTCGGTGATGAAGTCCTTCCAGCCGAACCCCACCCGCAGCGGGATCGCCAGCAGCAGCACCATCGCGAAGCCGGCGTAGATGGCGCCGGCCACGAAGTAGGGGGGGAAGATCGTGGCGTGCCAGCCGGGCACGATGCCGATCGAGAAGTCGAAGGAGACCACCGTGTGCACCGAGAGCACCAGCGGCGTCGACAGACCCGCGAGCAGCAGGTAGGCGGTCTCGTAGTTGTGCCAGTGCCGGGCCGAGCCGCGCCAGCCGAGGGCGCCCATGCCGTAGAGCAGCTTGGCCGCCTTGTTCTTCGCCCGGTCGCGCATCGTCGCCAGGTCCGGGACCAGGCCGACGAACCAGAACATCGCCGACACGGTGGCGTAGGTGGTCACCGCGAAGACGTCCCAGATCAGCGGGCTGCGGAACTGCGGCCAGAGGGTCATCGTGTTCGGGTACGGGAGCAGCCAGTAGAACAGCCACGGCCGCCCGAGGTGGAGGACCGGGAACATGCCGGCGCAGGCCACCGCGAACAGCGTCATCGCCTCGGCGAAACGGTTGATCGAGGTGCGCCACTCCTGCCGGAAGAGCAGCAGGATGGCCGAGATCAGCGTGCCGGCGTGGCCGATGCCGATCCACCAGACGAAGTTGATGATCGCGAAACCCCAGCCGATCGGCCAGTTGACGCCCCAGATGCCGACGCCCTTGACGAACAGCCAGGTGACGGCGGTCAGGAAGACCATCAGCAGCGAGAAGGCGGCGGCGAAGCCGAGCAGCCACCACTTCGGCGTGTTCTTCCGCAGGATGACGTCGGCGATCTTGTCCGTGACCGTCCCCGCCGTATGGCCGGGACCCACGATCGGCGGCACGTACGGCTTCGCCGGATGCGCGGGGAGACCGGTTTTCTCAAGCGTGGCCATGCTCAGCTCCTTCGGCCGGTGGTTCGGTAGCAGCCAGCGCGGGGTTCGGGTTGCGCAGCTTGGCGAGATAGGTGGTGCGCGGGCGCGTGTTGATGTCCTCGAGCAGCCCGTAGCTGAGCGGATCGGCCTTCCACTTGGAGACCTCCCACTCGGGGTTGTTCTGATCGCCGAAGGCGATCGCTCCGGTCGGGCAGGTCTGCTGGCAGGCGGTCTGAAGCCAGTTGACGGGGATCGGCTGGCGGTCGACCTTCGACTGGATCTTCGCCTGCTCGATGCGCTGCACGCAGTAGGTGCACTTCTCCATGACGCCGCGCATGCGCACCGTCACGTCCGGGTTGTTGAGCAGCTCGAGCACCGGCGTGTCCTTGTCGCTGTAGCGCAGGAAGTTGAAGCGGCGCACCTTGTAGGGGCAGTTGTTCGAGCAGTAGCGGGTGCCCACGCAACGGTTGTAGACCATGTCGTTGAGCCCCTCGTCGCTGTGCACCGTCGCCGCCACCGGGCAGACCACCTCGCACGGCGCGTTCTCGCAGTGCATGCAGGGGAGGGGCTGGAAGGTGAAGGTCGGCGCATCGAGGTCCCCCTCGAAGTAGCGGTCGACCCGCAGCCAGTGCATCTCGCGGCGGGCCAGCACCTGGTCCTTGCCGACCGACGGGATGTTGTTCTCCGCCTGGCAGGCGACGATGCAGGAGCTGCAGCCGGTGCAGACGTTGAGGTCGATCGACATCCCCCAGGCGTGCCCGTCGTATTTGTAGTTCGGGTAGAGGGTGTCGTCGGCCGCCGGCGCCTCGCGCTCTTCCTGGATGAAGTTCGGGTTCTGCTGGAACTCCGCCAGGGTGCCGCCGCGGATGACGTGGCGCGCCTTCGCCTGCTCGGCCGCCACGTCGTCCTCGTGCTCGATTTTGCCGCGCATGGCGTGATGGTTCTGGGTGCAGGCGACGATGTACTGCCCGCCGAGGGCGCGCAGGGTGACCCCCGGAGCGCCCCAGAGAGCGGCCGTGGTGCGCAGCGGGTAGGCGTTGAAGCCCTGCCCGCTGGCCTTGCCGGCGAGCTCCCGGCCGTAGCCGAGAGTGAGGAGGGCGGTGTCCTCCGCGACGCCCGGCAGCACCCAGATGGCGGCCTTCGCGAGCTTGCGGCCGCCCACCGCGACCTCCACCGTGTCGTGCCAGGTGAGCTTCAGCCGCTCGGCCGTCTTCGGGCCGATCACCAGGGCGTTGTCCCAGACCAGCTTGCTGACCGGCTTCGGCAGCTCCTGGAGCCAGACGTTGGCGGCGTAGCGGCCGTCCCAGATCGTCGGATCGGGGCGCAGTTGGAGCGTGATCTCGCCGGGCTTGACGCGGCCGAGCGCGGCCTGGATCTCGGTCGCCGCCTGCTGCGCCGCGCCGCCGTTGAACGCCGCCGTGGCGCGGGGCGCCGCCGTCGCCGGGATCAGGCCGGCGTGCAGAGCCTCGCGCCAGGCCTTCTCGAAGGCCGTATTGGTAGAAGTATTGGCGCCACCCGCCGCGGCTCCCGCCGTCGCGGCGGTACCGCCGGCCGGCTGCGCCGCCGTGCCGTTGCCGTTGCCCAGGCCGGTGCCGAGGTTGTTGGCCGGGGCGCCCCCGGTGTCGCCAGTGCCCGCCGCCGTTGCCGCGCCCGCCGCCAGGCCTCCGGCCGGATTGCCGGTCGTTATTGGCGGAGTACTCGGCGGCACCTTGCCGCCGACGCCCGGGGCGCCGGGGAAGGCGCCGGCGAAGCCGAGCAGCGTGGTGTTGCTGCCGCCGCCGGCGGTGTCCTGGGCGGCCGCGGCGAGGCCGGCGGTCAGGCCCGGCAGGCGGGAGGTCCAGTACTGGCGGATCAGGTCGTAGCTGGTGGCGTCCGCCTGGTTGCCGAGCGTGGCGGCGAGCAGCTCGCCGGCCGTCTTGCCGCCGTAGAGCGGCTCGATCAGCGGCTGCTGGATCGTCACCGTGCCGTCGAAAGCGCGGGCGTCCCCCCAGCTCTCGAGCTCGTGAGCGGCCGGGATGTGCCAGTGGCAGAGCTGCGAGGTCTCGTCCTGGAACAGGCCGTGGTGCACGCGCAACTGGACCTTCTCCATCGCCGCCTTGAACGGCAGATCGGCCGGCGCGTTATAGACCGGGTTGACGCCGTCGAGGATCAGCAGCGCCGAGACCTGGCCGGCGTTCATGTCGCGCACCAGCTCGGCGATCGACTGCACGTGATCGACCGGATCGGCCTCGACCGGCTCCTGGTAGAAGACGGTGGTGCCGGCGTTGCCGAGCGCCTGGTTGATGCCGTGGACGAGCACCTGCGCCGCCGGCGAGAGGTACTCGTCGCCGACCACCAGCGAGGCGCCGCGGTTGGCCTGCAGATCCTTGGCGATCTCGGCGACCCACTTCTGCGCCTTGGCGTCGGCCAGCGGCGGAGTCGCACCCGCGGGAGCGGCGCCGAGCGCCTGGGCGAGGGCGAGGACGAACCCCTCGACCTGCGCCGGCGGCAACTGCAGCCGGTGATCGGCCAGCGCCGAGGCGCCGACCGGCGCGCTCTCCACCGTGTAGAAGCGGGTCATCGTGCCGTGGTGGGCGCGCACCCGCCGCCCTTCCGCGAAGTCGTGGGCGTAGCGCACGCCGGCCGACCCCTCGCAGAGGACGTCGGCGCCGAGCGACAGCACCACCTGGGCCTTGGTGAAATCGTAGCGGGTGTCGACCGGCTGGCCGAACGCGCGCACCGCGGCGGCGCGCCCCTGGTGAGGGCCGGCGGGCTCCCAGCGATGCCAGCGGGCCCGCGGGTTGGCGCGCAGGATGTCGGCGATCTGGGCCGCCAGCGTCGGCGAGGTCACCGTGCCGGTGAGAATGCGCAGCCCCTGGCCGCCGGCCAGCGAGCGCACGGTCTCCCCCATCTGGGAGATGAGCCCGCTCCAGGTGCCGGCGCGGCCGTTGTGGAGGATCGCCTGCGAGCGCTCCGGCTCGTAGAGCGTCAGCACCGCGGCCTGCGCGAAGTAGTCGGCGGCGCCGAGGCTCGACGGATGGTCCGGGTTCCCCTCGATCTTGGTCGGCCGCCCCTGGTGGCTCTCGGCGAGCACGCCCATCGCGTAGCCGGCATGGGTGATGGCGGTCGCGAAGTAGAGCGGCTTGCCGGGGATGAGCTGCTCCGGCTGCCGCACGTAGGGGATGATCTTCTCGAGCGGCTGCCTGGTGCAGCCGGTCAGGCCGGCCAGGGCCAGCGAGGCGCTCGCGAGCTGCAGGAAGCCGCGGCGCGACACGCCGGCCGGCCACTCCGACGCGAAGCGGGGGAACTCGCGGTGGAGGAGGTCCTCGAACTCGGGGGTGCTGGCGAGCTCCTCGAGACTGCGCCAGTACTCCGGTCCCCGCTGGGTCCGCAGCCGCTCCCGCACCTCTTCGACGTCGAGCCGGGCCGGTCCCGGCTGGGGGGCCCCCTGGGCTCCGCACTTGCCTTTGGCGTTGACGCTGTCCATCAGGTTCGCTCGCTCTCGTTGTTGTCCGTCGGCTTTGGCCGCGGATCTCCTGCTCGAGCCCGCGTGCCTAGCGGTGGCACGTCGAGCAACTCGTCAAGGATTTGAGTTCGTAGTCCTTCGCCAGCTTCGCCTGCAGCCGGGCCACGTCCCGCCCCGAGGGCTCCCAATGAGGGTTCGAAGCCTCGCGCGGCGAGGGCTGCATGTACTTCAGGAAGCTCGCGCGATCGCCCGGGTTCCAGTTCATGTTGAACACCTCTTCCCGCGGCCGCACGTTCTTCGTGGGGTTGCGGTGGCAGTCGAGGCACCACTGCATCTGCAGGGAGGCGTTCTGGAACATCAGCGGCATCCGGTCCACGTTGCCGTGGCAGGACTGGCAGCCGATCCCCTTGGCGACGTGGACCGAGTGATTGAAGTAGACGAAGTCGGGCACGTTGTTGACCCGCGTCCACTGCACCGGCACGTTGTCGCGGTAGCTGGCCCGGATCGGCTCCAGCAGCTCGGCGTTGGTCCAGATCTGCCGGTGGCAGTTCATGCAGGTCTCCGTGGGGGGGAGACCGGCGAACGCGGAGCGCTCGACAGAGGTATGGCAGTAGCGGCAGTCGATGCCCAGGCCACGCACGTGGTGCTCATGGCTGAACGGCACCGGCTGATGCTTCACCACATACTGGCCGGTCACGTACCCGGACGTGCCCATCAGGGTGTAGAGCACCCATCCGAGCGCGCCCAAGAGGACGACCCCGCCGACGATACTGACCCGGGCGATCGTGTTACTGCTGCGATGGAAGATCTGCATGGGGAGCCACCCTCCCTAGAATCCCAGTCGGCGACAATATCCGACCGCCGTCCGCGCTTCAAGGGACATTGTGAAAGTCGTCACAAGCCCGGGACTCTACTGCAACCTCCGGCGCGGTGCAAGACTCAAAATATTCCCCGGGGAGGGTGGAGCCGGGTGTCCTTGCGGACGCTCCCTGGAGAGGACGACCAGCCTGGACAGTCGCATGTAGGAAAGTCTGCATCTCTTGCCCTGTAAGGACGGACTTTGCAATCCGGACCGCCGCGCCGCCGTCCGCGCCACAGCCTACCGGCCGGTCCTTTCCCCGGCAAGAGCCCGCCTGGAGCAGAGTTCCTGGATTTCGAGGGTTCTTCAACGACTGCCTTGAAGAGTGCCAATTTTCGTCACGAATCTGCCAAAAACCAGTCCCGGAAGGAGTTTGGGATAGTTGGCTCGCATCTTGCTGTTACTGGTTTCCGCTGCGAGGCGGCTGGCGGGTGAGGGGGTAACGAGAGGGGCGGCCGCAACAAAACAAAGGAGAAGCAGCCATGCGCACCTTCGCTCGACAGATCTCGATGATCGCTCTCCTGGCTATACTCCTGGTTCCGGGCATTCTGCAGGCCCGAACGGCTCCGGTCCGGCACGATGCGCGGATTTCACGGGCGAGCGTGAGCAGGCCGGTCTCCGCGGTGGGATCCTTCAGCTCGGTATGGAACTTGCTTTCAACATGGCTGAAAACTGGTGTGGGCCTCGACCCCTCGGGTTCGCCCACTCCCAGTCCCGGTGTCACTTCGACTTCGACCACCTCGACCAGCGACGGCGACACCGGCATCGGGTTGGATCCAAGTGGAGAGCCGTAGAGGCAAGGAATAAACCATGGCAACTCTCGTAAATGCTCCGGCGAAGTCCCAGGTCCAGGCGCAGGGACTGCTGGCCGAGCTCAGACCTTACCGCTTCGAGGATCAGCTCCACCTGATCCGCGCCTACCGGCGTTTCCTGGACGGATCGCTGTGCGAGCTGCTGTGCCAGGAGAGCGTGCGGCTGAGCACGGTCGCTCCGGACCGTGCCGTCGAGTCGGCGGAGCTGGCGGTGGTGATCGCCGATCTGCTCAAGGACTGCGGGTCCCTGGATTGCCGGCGGATCTACCAGTTGCGGGGGTATGCCTGGGCTCATGACGGCAACGCCCGGCGCGTCCTGGGCGACCTGCGCAACGCGGACGAGTCCTTCATGATCGCCGAATCCTGGTGGGAGGCGGGGGTGGCCGGCGTCGGCGACCTCCTCGGCTATGAGCCGCTGATCCTGGACCACAAGGCTTCGCTGCGGATCGCCCAGCGCCGCTTCCCGGAAGCGTTCGAGATGCTCGACCGGATCTTCGCCATCCACATGGGCACCTGCCGCGAGGATCTCCGGGACTGTCACCTGGCAGGCCGGGCGCTGATCAAGAAGGCCATCGGGTACGCCGAGATGGGGGAGCCCGAGCAGGCGATCCGGTTCCTTCACCAGGCCGAGGGCTTGGTGGACGCGCGGCGCGATCCCCGCCTGTTCCTCTGCCTGCGCCACAATCTCCTGTGCAGCCTGACCAATGTCGAGCAGTACGGCGAGGCCCTGCTGATGCTTCCCGAGATCGAGGCGCTCTGCCGGGAGCTCGGCAATCCGCTCGATCTGCTCCATGTGCGCTGGTCCGCGGGGCGGATCGCCGCCGGCATCGGGCGCGTGGAGGAGGCTCGCGAGCTCTTCCAGGAGCTGCGGCAGGAGTTCGCCGCGCGCGGCCTCGGCTACGACGCGGCGCTGATCACCCTCGATCTGTCCGCGCTCTACGCCCAGGCGGGCGCGCTCGCCGAGGTCAAGAAGCTGTCGCTCGAGATCGCGCAGATTTTCCATGCCCAGGATGTCCCGCGCGAGGCCCTCGCCGCTCTGCTCTTCTTCCAGAAGGCGGTCGAGCGCGAGCGGGCTACCGCTCAGTTGACCCGTGAGATCGGCGCTTTCCTCGAGCAGCTCCGCTCCGATCCCGGGCTCCGTTTCGAGCGCATCCGGTAGGTCCCCCAAATTTCACACCTTCCCGGTGAGCCGGGTGAGGTGTACAATTCTGCCCAACAATAAGAGGTGTTGGGCAGTTGAATCGTCGTGACTTCCTGAGGGCGGGAGCCCTCGCCGGCGCGGGTCTATTCGCCGGCCCCATGATCAACCGGGGGCGCTTCAGCCTCTTCGCCGCCGACCGGGTTCCGGTCGAATACTCCGCGCGCGCCGTCGATCTGGTCGGGGGGTCGATGGTGATCGACATGCTCGGCCTGCTCACGCTCGACTGGCCGAAGCTCTACGCCTGGCAGCGCCAGCCGGGGGAGTTCAGACCGGCCGACTTCCAGAAGCTGCGCGACTCCGGGGTCAAGGTCTTCCACCCCGCGGTCGAGCCGAACGATCCCCGCCCCTACGAGGCCTCCCTCGACTGGCTGTCCGGCTGGAACCGGCTGCTCCAGCAGCGTCCGGACTACCTGGTCCGTATCGAGTCCGGCCGCGACTTCCAGCGGGTCCGCGGCGAGGGGAAGATCGGCATCCTGGTCGGCTTCCAGAACTCCGACCATTTCCGCTCGGCGGCCGACGTCGCGAGCTTCCACGCCCTCGGGCAGCGCGTCTCGCAGCTCACCTACAACGCGCGCAACCGCATCGGCAGCGGCTGCTTCGAGCCGCAGGACACCGGGCTCGCCCCCTTCGGCGCCGAGATCGTCGCGGCGATGAACCGGGTGGGCATGGTGGTCGACGTCTCCCACTGCTCCGAGCGCACCTGCCTGGACGCCTTCGCCGTCTCCCGGCAGCCGGTGCTGATCACCCATTCGAACTGCCGGACGCTGGCGGCCAATCCCCGTTGTAAATCCGACACGGTGATCCGCGCGATGGCCGGGCGCGGCGGTGTCATGGGTGTCACCGCCGTCGCCGCCTTTGTCAGCGGCCATGCCCCGGCGACGCTCGACAACGTGCTCGACCACTTCGACCACATCACCCGCCTGGTCGGCGTCGAGCACGTCGGGCTCGGCAGCGACGTCGACCTCGACGCCCTCGACCCGCGGACCGGCCGCGTGCTCGCCCGCTACAACGTCCGCGGCCTCCCCCCTGCCCGCCGGGTCTTCGACATCACCGAGGGGCTGATCCGCCGCGGCTACAACGATCGCGCGATCGAGCTGATCCTGGGCGGCAATTTTCAGCGGGTGCTGACCGAGATCTGGGGCGGGCAGCAAGGGAGTTAAGGAAGAACACGGACGAACAGGGACCAACACAGACAAACACGGACAGGAGTCTCCCTGTCCGTGTTCGTTCGTGTGGGTCCCTGTTCGTCCGTGTTGCTTTTTCCCCTCACGGCACGCCCGGCGCATAAACCCCGAGCAACCGCCGCTTCCACCAGTCACCCGTTCTTCTCTTCTCGACAGGCGTGGTGAACTCGTACTGCCAGAGCACCGCCCGCACCTGCGCGGGGGGCGAGCCTTTGAACGGATCCCGGCGGAAGAGGGCCAGCACGTCCGGGCTCCCTTCGCGGAGCCGGACCTCCGTGTTCAACACCCAGGGGTACTCCTGCCAGGAGCCGAGCGAGGCGAACCAGAGATTCCATTCGAAGCGCGGCTGATAGGGAGCGTAGATCCCCGGGCGCTCGGCGGGGTCCTGCGGCTTGTAGCGGAAGGGGTAGGCGGTCCAGGCCGCGCCGTCGCGGCTCCCCTGGAATTCGATCTCGTAGCGGGCCCGGGTCATCACCGCGAAGAGGCCATATTGGTTGGCGATCCGGAACGGGTCGAGCCAGCGGGCCGGAGCGGCGAGGAAGGCGGGACCGCGCGAGAGGAGGAAGGGCACCAGCGTCGCGTAGAAGATCCAGGCCAGCATGGCCGCCGCGCCGGTCGCCTTCAAGAATCGCCAGCGCGGCGCCTGGGGCGCTTCGCTGTTCCCGATCGCCGCCGGCACTCGCAATCCCACCCGGGCGAGCGCCCGGTCGTCGAGCAGCAGGAAGCCGAGCACCAGGACGAGGTAATTCAGGAAAGCGTAGTTGGCGGTCGCGATGATCCCGATCTGGAACGGGGTCACGATCAGGAAACAGGCGAGCCGGAAGCGGCGCGGCAGCCACGCCAGCCAGACCACGACCAGCTCCAGCAGCAGCGTCGCCACCACTGTCGCGGCGTGGTAGCCGTGGGGGAGGAGCTGCTGCACGTACCAGCCGGGCCAGGAGGGGAGTGGACCGTTTTCGTAATAGTGGTCCATGGCGGTGAGGTTCCGCCACTGGATGTCGCCGCTCAGCAGCTTCACGATCCCCGATTCGAAATAGATCCGGAACCACTCCCATCGCAGCAGGAAGAGGCTCGCCGGCGACGGCGGATGTCCCGCTCCCAGCCCCGGCCGCAGTCCGCGCGGCGCGAAGAACAGCGACAGGAACCCCGCCTCCAGCAGCATGCCGTCCGATTGATAGGAGGAGAAGTCCTGCGCCGCGCTGATGAAAGAGAGGAAGCAGACCAGGCAGACCGCGATCGTCAGGCGCGGCCAGAGATTGAAGACGAGCAGCGCCGAGGCGATCAGCCCGCCCCAGACCAGGGCCGTAAGCGCCGCGTCGCCCGAGCCGAGCCAGAGCAGCGTCGGCACCCGCCAGAAGCGGGAGAGGCCGGGGAGCACCCGCGCGACCTCCTCGAGATAAGACCCCGCCGGCAGGATGCCACGCGGTCCGATCAGCCCCCCGATCTGGAAGGCGAGCGAGTAGAAGGCCGAGAAGAAGATCAGTCCGAGGCAGCGCAGGAAGATCCAGCGCGGCCAGAGGGCGCTCCGGCCCGCGGTGAAATCGGGGGCGAAGAGGCGATCGAGGGAGAAAGGCTTCTCGTTCAACGGCCCGTTCAGGGATCGACCGGTCGCGCGGTGGATCGCGTAAAGACCATCTGGGATTTCGTCCGCGCGAATCCGAGCCGCTCGTAGAAGGCGTGGGTCCGCTCGCGGACGACGTTGCTCCGCACCCGGAGCGTGCGGAATCCGTGCCGGACGGCCCAGCCGTCCGCGGCCGCGACCAGCTCCGCGCCGATGCCGCCGCCGCGGTGCGCCGCGTCCACCACCAGCGCCGCGATCTCCGCGTACGGCTCGCTGTCGACCCGGTAGGCGCCGGCGACCTGGATCCAGCCGATCACCACGCCGTCCGCCTCGGCGGCCAGGACGGCGTTCTCCGGCCGCTCCTCGAGATCGCGAAGCCGGTCCGCGGCCTGCTCGGGAGTGGTGGGATAGCCGAGCTGGGTCGCCAGATCGGCGACGGCGGCGGCATCCTCCGGGCGGGCGGGCCGGATCCTCATCAGGACCTCCCCGGCCCCAGCGCCCGCAGGGCGTTGAGGATCACGGCGACGTCGATCGCCTCCTGGAACAGGGCACCGGCCAGGGGCGGGAGATAGCCGAAGGCGGCCACGATCATGGCGGCGAGCGACAGGCCCATGCCGGCGACCACGCTCTGCAGCGCGATCGCCCGCGAGCGGCGGGAGATCGCCAGGGCGTCCACCAGGCGGTCGAGGCGGTCGAGCATCAGCACAGCATCGGCGGCTTCCGACGAGGCCGTGGCGCCCCGCGCTCCCATCGCGACTCCGACCGTGGCCGCGGCCAGCGCCGGCGCGTCGTTGACGCCATCCCCCACCATCACCGTGGGACCCTTGGCGCTCTCGGCCCTCACCGCGTCCACCTTGGCCGCCGGCGAGCACTCCGCCAGCACCGCGTCCACCCCCAGCTCGCGCCCCACCCGCTCGGCCACCGTGTGGTGATCGCCGGTCACCATCACCACCCGCTCGATGCCCAGCCCGCGGAGCTTGCCGAGAGTGGCGGCCGAATCCTCGCGGATCGGATCGGCCAGGATGATCGCCCCGGCGGGATGGCCGTCCACCGCCACGAAGACGTTGACCTGGCCTTCCGAGGAAACAGTGCGGCGCAGCTCCTCCAGGCGCGAGGCCAGCGGACCGCCACCCCCCGTCCGCTCCTTGACCCAGCTCGCCTTCCCGAGCGCCACCCGGCGGCCGTCCACCGACCCCTCGATCCCGGAGCCGAGCTGTTCCGCGACGCCGGTGGGAAAGGTGAGCGGCAGGCCGCGGTCGCGGGCGGCGGTCACGATGGCAGCGGCGAGCACATGAGGAGAGACCTGGTCGAGGGAGGCCGCCAGGCGCACCAGCTCCTCTGGCGGCAGGCTGTCGGGCAGATTGTCGAACGTTTCGACGCGGGCGATCGTGGGGATGCCGGTGGTCAGGGTGCCCGTCTTGTCCAGCAGCAGGGTGCGGGCGCGGGCGAGCCCCTCGATCGCCGCGCCCCCTTTGATGATGATCCCCCGCTGGGCCGCCCGGGAGATGCCGGCGATGAAGGCCACCGGCGCCGCCAGGATCAGCGGGCAGGGGGTCGCCACCACCAGCACGGCGAGGGCGCGGACCGGATGGCCCGAGAGCTTCCAGGCCAGCCCGGCGATCACCAGCGTCAGCGGGAGGAAGACCAGCGAGTAGCGGTCGGCCATGCGCACGAAGGGGGGGCGCGAGGCCTCCGCTTCCTGCACCAGCCGCACGATGGCCGCATAGGTGCTCCGCTCGGCCGTGGCCACCGCCCGCAGATCGAACGGGCCGCCGTCGTTGAGGCTGCCGCTGGGCACCCGGTCGCCGGGCCGCCGGTCCACCGGCGTGGACTCGCCGGTGAGGGCGGATTCGTCCAGCACCGCGTCCGGACCGAGGAGCACGCCGTCCACCGGCACGATCTCTCCCGGCTTGACCAGCAGCCGGTCCCCCGGCCGCACCTCCTCGATCGGGGGATCGGCGAGCCGGTCGTCCTCATAGCGGTGGACCACCCGCGGCGCGCGCTCCACCAGGCTCGACAGCTCCTTGCGGGCGCGGGCGCCGGCGTAGATCTCCAGCATCTCGCCGCCCGAGAGCATCAGCGCCACCACGGCCCCGGCCAGATACTGGCCGAAGGCGAGGGCGCCGGCCATCGCCAGCAGCGCGATGGCGTCCACCCCCAACTCGCGCCGGCGCAGGCTGGCGATGATGTCGAGCGCCAGCGGCAGCAGGACCAGGACGATCGTCGCCTGCCAGAGATGATCGGCGGCGCGCTGGAACCCCGCCAGCCAGGCGGCGCCCCCGGCGAGCAGTCCGAGGACCGTCAGCGCGAACGCCACCCAGGCGAAGCGCGTGGAGGACCACCAGGAGGTAGGGTGCGCGGGTTGCGGGGAGGCGCTCATCGGCGGCCACTTTAGCCGAAGAGGGGCGGGGGACGACCAGGGACAGATGGATATTAGGAACGCCTCGCCGCCCGGGATTGAAATCCCGGGCTACCCACGGCCGTCCCGTACGGGACTCCTCTAAAAATTCTTTGGAGAGCCCCGGGAAGGGGCGACTGTCGGTAGCCCGGGATTTCAATCCCGGGCGGCGAGGCACCCTGCCCCCCTACGCCGCCGCTTCCTCCTTGACCCCCGAGATGAACTCGCGCAGCGTCTTCTTGGCGTCGCCGAGCACCATCATCGTGTTCGGCTGCACGAACAGGTCGTTCTCGATCCCCGCGAAGCCGGTGTTCATGCTGCGTTTGAGCACGATCACCGCGCGGGACTCCTCGACGTTGAACACCGGCATGCCGTGGATCGGGCTCCCCGGGTTGTTCTTCGCCGCCGGGTTGACCACGTCGTTGGCGCCGACCACCAGGGCGACATCGGTGCGGGAGAACTCGTCGTTGATGTCGTCGAGATCGAAGAGCTGGTCGTAGGGGACATTGGCCTCGGCGAGCAGCACGTTCATGTGCCCCGGCATGCGGCCGGCGACGGGATGGATGGCATATTTCACCGTCGCGCCGTTGGCCTCCAGCGCCTGGGCCAACTCGCGGACGGCGTGCTGGGCCTGCGACACCGCCATGCCGTAGCCGGGGACCACGATCACCGACTGCGAGGCCGTCAGCACGCCGACCGCGTCCTCCACGGTCGCCAGGTTGTAATTCGCGGCGGGACCTGCGGCGCCGTCGGCGGCGGGGGCCACCTGCCCGAAGGCGCCGAACAGCACGTTGGCGAACGAGCGGTTCATCGCCTTGCTCATCTTCATCGAGAGCAGGAAGCCCGAGGTGCCGTCGAGGGCGCCGGCGATGATCAGCACGTTGTTGCCGAGGGCGAAGCCGGTGGCGGCCGAGGCCAGGCCGGCGTAGGAGTTGAGCAGCGAGATCACCACCGGCATGTCGGCGCCGCCGATCGGCAGCACCGCCAGCACGCCCACCAGCAGGCCGAGCGCCCCCATCGCATAGAAGAGGACGCTGCGGCTGGGGTCGATCACCAGCAGCACCAGCAGCACCAGGGCGGCGCAGAACATGGTGATGTTCGAGGCGTTCTGCCCCTTCCAGGTCACCGGCGCGCCGGTGATCAGCCCTTGCAGCTTGCCGAACGCCATCAGGCTGCCGGTGAAGGTGAGGAAGCCGAGGAAGACCTCGAGCCCGAGGGCGCCCATGGTGAAGCGGTCGATCGCCGCGCCCCGGTGGTGATACTCGACCACGCCGACGAGGGCCGCCGCGAGGCCGCCGAAGCAGTGCGAGAGCGCGATCCGCTCCGGCATCTTGGTCATCGGGATCCAGATCGACATCGCGGCGCCGATCACCGAACCGATGATCAGGCCGGCGGCGATCCACTTGTAGTCGATGATGCCGGCCAGGATCAGCGTGCCGACCACGGCGACCAGCATGCCGAAGGCCCCGATGGCGTTGCCCCGCCGGGCGTTGGTGGGGGACGACAGCCCCTGCAGCGCCAGGATGAAGCAGACCGAGGCGATGAGATAGGCGAACGTCAGGTACGGGGAGACGATGTGGGCGTTCATCCCTTGCCTCCCCGCCGCTTGAACATCTTCAGCATCCGGTCGGTGATCAGGAAGCCGCCCACGGTGTTGATGGTGGCGCAGGTGACGGCGATGAAGCCGAGCAGGGTGGCGGTCCACCCCCAGCCGGAGCCGGCGGCCACCAGCGAGCCCACGAGCGAGATGCCGGAGATGGCGTTGGTGCCCGCCATCAGGGGGGTGTGCAGCAGGGGTGGCACCTTCTCGATGACGTAGTGGCCGAGGAAGCCCGCCAGCACGAAGATGAAGAGGCCGAAGAGGAGCTCGTTCGCCATGGCCCTCCCTTTCAAAGTCCTGAAATTCTCGCGGGAATCCTAGCATGGGGTGGATGCGGAGGCGCTCCGGACGCAGACGGAGGCGCTCCGTCCGCGTCCGGAGAGCTTCCGTCCCGATCCGGAGCGGCTCCGTCCCGATCCGGAGAGCCGCCGTTTCGGGACGGAGAGGCTCCGTCCGCGTCCGGAGGCCGCCATCCCGGGACGGAGAGGCTCCGTCCGTGTCCGGAGAGCCGCCATCCCGGGACGGAGAGGCTCCGTCCGTGTCCGGAGAGCCGCCGTCCCCGTCCAGAGCGCCTCCATCCCGGGACGGAGCGGCTCCGTCTGCGTCCGGAGCGGCTCCGTCCCGATCCGGAGCGCCTCCGTCCGCGTCCGGAGCACCGCCGTCCCGGAACAGAGCCGCTCCATCCCGGTCCGGAGAGCCGCCATCCCGGGACGGAGCGGCTCCGTCCGCGTCTGGAGAGCCGCCGTCCCGGGACGGAGCCGTTCCGCCGGGTCACTTTTCAAGCCGGATTGAAGACCAATCCTGTTCATCAGGCGTTCTGAACGTAGGGGAGGGGCTTGTCCCCTCCCTCGCCCTGAAAGGGCGGAATTTGATTAGCTTGGCGCTTTAGCGCCAGGTGGGCAGTCCCACTCCCCATCTCCGCCCCGAGGGGGCGGTGCCGTCATCAACGGTCCGTCAGTACCAGGAAGTTGGGTTCAGCCCCTTCAGGGCGAGGGAGGGGACAAGCCCCTCCCCTACGTACAGAGCCAAGTTTTGTTAGGTGCTCTAAATAAACCGTATTGGGGATGGAAGACAAAAAAAGAGGGAGCGTGCCGGGCACGCTCCCTCGCGATCGAACGACGAGCTACGAATTACGACTGAGGATCGGCGGCAGCCGCCGGGGTGGAGGGGTGCTGCGGGGTTCCGGGGGTGCCGGAGACCTCCGGGCCGCCGGGCGTCTCGGGAGAGCCCGGGGTGATCGCCTTCCTGGGGCGGCCGCGGAACGGCTGCAACCCGAACTCGGCGAGCTTCTGGGCGCGGACGCCGTAGTGCTCCTTGAGCATCACGCGGAGCACGTTGCCCAGCCGATTCCCCTCGACGACCATCGTCTGGAGCTGCTCGCTCGCCTCCTGCTTGACCGCCGCGGCGGCCGCCTGCTGCTTGGTGACCTCCTGCGCCTGGGCGAGCAGCCTCTCGAGCTTGAGCCGAGGCGTCTCCAGGTGGGGGAGGTCGGCGCTGTTCGCCGTCAGCGACGTCAACAGCCGCTGCAGATCGCCCAGCATTCCCGCGTACGTGGTCTCCTTCTTTCTAGCCATGGTCTTTCTCCTTTTTTGAGCCTCCCTTTCGAGGCTCGAAATCCGCGCCTTCGTGGCGACGGAAACCCGATCGCTTGGAAATCCCCGGCCGGCTTCCGATTCCCGTTCGGAGCCTGCATGCCGCCGAGGAGTGTGCTGCCGAGGACTGACCCAGATGCCGATCTATGCTTCAGCTATGCCAATAGACTGCATGAAGAAGAATCGCCTGTCAAGCGGTATCCGCTGCCAAAGTTCATCCAGCGCCGTTTCAGGCCATCTATGCGCCAAGTATCCGAAAATGGCAACCAGGGTTATCCCATACGAAGTACTGAGGAAGTGAGGGAGCGCGGCCCCTCCGCGAGACCTGGATTTTTCCTCCACCCGGAACGGGGGGAGGTCAGGAGGGGGGCTTCCCGGAGTCCGGGACGGCTCCTGGTCTGGGGCGGCCCTCCTGGCCTCCCCTCCTGAGGAACAAGGCCGCGGTGCCCCGCCGCCCGGGATTGAAATCCCGGTCTACCGACAGGCGCCCCTCGCCGGGGCTCTACAAAAGGATTGCGGGAGTCCCGGATGGGACGGGCCGTGGGTAGCCCGGGATTTCAATCCCGGGCGGCGACTGAGCAGGTGCTCGCATACCTGGCGCGCTATACCCACCGGGTGGCGATCTCCAACCAGCGACTGGTGCGCCTGGAAGGCGAGGACGTGGTCTTCACCTGGAAGGACTACGCCGCGGGGGACCGAAGCCGAGAGATGACGCTCTCGGGCCAGGAGTTTCTCCGCCGGTTCCTCTTGCACGTCCTGCCGGACCGCTTCGTGAGGATCCGCTACTTCGGCCTCTTTGCCAACCGCCACCGGGAGCCGTCTCTGGCTCTCTGTCGCGAGGTTCTGCCGGGCCGGCCCGTGCAACCGAAGCTCACGAAGTCCGATTGGCAGTCCCTGCTCCAGAGCCTCACCGGCGTGGATCCGTTGAGGTGCGAGGTCTGCGGACAAAAGGCCCTTCGCCTCGTCGAGGAACTGGTACCAGCTCAGACGCCGAGGGCTCCGCCGCGATGACTTATCTGTTCATGGCTCGATTTCAATGTTTATCTGCTCAGCCGTGGAGTCGGGCCGTTGTGTATCTCGTCGGGTCTCTACGATATAATCGTCTCCACGAAATCGCGGATCAGGAGATTGAGCATGCGGCAGATCCCTTCGCTGGACGGTCCTCTGAAGCCACACGGCGGCTCTCGGGGCTTGTGTGGGTGCCGGCAGGGTGGTGCGCGAAGGGCCTGCGAAGGATTGAATCTCCATAGGACCGCTCCGGACTGGCCCGCGGCTTCGTTCAACCTGCGTCTATCTGAAATCCTCCCCGGATCGGTGGCGGACTTCGGGCAATCGGTGTGGGGAGGACTTCAGATAGACGCTTAATGGTTAGGCGCAGATAGCTCGTATAAAAGTGGCGGGAGATGATATGGCGTTCGATTTTACCGAGTTACCTACCGCAATTCGAAAGACATGGGATGCAGTTGTTCCACCCTTATCGGAACTCGCGCTTGCTGCTGCGGTCATCATCTACTTAGTTGGCTGGAGATCTGCGAATGATGCTGTTGCAGCTGCGCTTACGCCAAGCAGGCTTCTGCCCTCAGCAAGCATGCGACCAATCCTAAATTTCTACGGTGTCGCTTCGCTTATCCCCTTAGCGGTACTAATTGGCTTTCTTGTTCTTGCCCATGCTGTAGGGAGGCTCGTTCGTTGGACAGGCAGGTTAGTGCCCGGCTATCTGGTGCCGAACACTACGGAGCAGATTTATGGAGTAATTGATGAATGGGATCTGCGAAGAATCTGGGCGTGTCATCCAGACCTGGATGATGTTGATGGTCTTAATGCGTTAAATATCATCATCGATGAAGAAGTAGCTCGGGCTGCAACAAATCCAAAAGGACATCACCGTCTAAAAAGTGTTGCCGAATCGCAGCAGTTTGCAAGGCGATTTAAAGAGCGAGTAGACTTCGCAAAGGGGCTCTTCATTATTGCCGGCCTATCGTGGCTTCTTACGCCAGCCATCATCAATGGAAGTCCTCGGCCGACGGATCGCGTTGGGATTACCTTGGTCATCCTCATGGCGTGGATATTCTGGAATGCAGTTCGCTACATCTCCGCCGAGCAGGAGCTGGCACGCTTTAAGGTCTATGCCTATTTGGGAGCCAAGGGCTCAAGTTTAAGGGGCGGTGGTGAACCGAATCCCGATGACTGGGAACGTGATCGTGAGCGAATAGAAATTCTAAAGCAGAGCCAGCTGAAAGGGGAAGTCTGGTCGTTTCATCTACTGAGGCCGGGGCGACGCACTAGTGCCACACGCCAACTCCTTGTAGCGTTCTGGCGCTTTGCTAGCCGAAGCATATTCGGATTAACCAAGATGGTCTCTGCCCGAAGTAAGTCATTTCTTGGTAAAAGGAAGATTACTTGATAATACGAGGTGAACGGCTAACACCGGGCATCAAGCGGACAGCTACGCTGCCGCTTATGCCCATCGCGTTGGCCGGCACATTAAGGGTGAGCTATACTGGTAGTCCAAGATGAGTAAACGCAGGACTATTCCTAAGGCGACTCGCGAGCAGGTTCTTTCGGAATTCAACCATCGATGTGCAATCTGTGGGGGAGAGCGTCCACAGGTCCATCATATAGATGAAGATCCTTCGAACAATGATCCACTTAACCTGTTGCCTCTCTGCCCCAACTGTCACCTGACTGATCAGCACAACCCTACTAAACCAATAGATCCTTTGCAGCTAAGCCTTTTTAGAAAGCACAAGGATCCGGTCATTCTGAAGACACAATTTGAACCGTTGTTCCAGAGGGCACGCTTTCTCTATGAGGTAAGCGAGAATGTCGGCTCCGAAGCGCTGGATTCTCGGGTATCTGAACTGGTGGCGTTTGTGGCTTCGCTAGAGATGGGCGCATTCTATTCGGAACGGCTGTTTCAACTACTCGACTCGCCGTCTGGTAGATTATACGTTGACCTTTATGAGTCCGAAGAGGTGACCAAGCACTGGCATAATGAGTGGGAGCGAGAATACCGCGGGAAGCTTTTGGCCAATAGGGATAACGCTTTGGCTTTGGTAGTGGAACTCCTGAGGTATCAGAAGTGGTAGCCTAATGGATAAAAGCAAGTTTGGAAGCGCCCAACCCAAGCGGTCGAGCGGACGGATACCGCACTGTCGGGCGGCCCCGCCGCTCACCGCCAATCGCGTTGGGCGCGAGATGATGTGATCGGAAGGAGATAAGTATGGCGGACGATGTTGAGGTGACGATGTTCCTGTACACGGGGCTCCTCCCTGTCGAGGAGGCTGTCTTAAAGTCAATGGAGCCCGCAGTGGTCGAAGCCCTCCACTCAAAGTCCATCACTACCCGCCTTTTCTGGATAAGCGATGCTGAATCTGGCGCACGTGTTGTACGGCTCCTTCTTCCGGGTCAACCGAAACTACGGATACTTCTCGAACTTCAACCAAGCGAAGTTCCCGACATTACAGAGAATGAATTAGTTTCACAGTTGAGCCGAAGCATCACGAACGGCTGAGGGAGGTAAGCATGACACCGTGCACCCGTCAGGTTGTAATTATAGTGACTCTGATCATAGCTTTTTGTTCTGTTTCTCTTCGGGCGCAAGGCTTGGACACAAACTTTCCCGATCGGAAAGCAATAATCGTCAATTCCTGTCCTCACGTGGAACTCAGCGGCTTTTCATTTCAAAATCGCTATGCCGACCGCCAAACCCGTTTTGAGACGCACATGGTGTGGAAAAACATAGGCTCTCAACCACTGGTCGCATTCGAGATTGTTATTCTTAAGTACAATGCCTTCAACCGACGCCTCATAGGCGAGCGCTGGACTGTTACAGGAACAAACAGCGCAAATTGGAAGCCGCTTTGGCCAGGTAACTCCAGCCAAGATGGCACCATCGGCTACGGAAGCGAGGATGTATTTACGGCAATCGCTTATGTCCGAGCAGCTCGGCTAGATGACGGAACAGTGTGGGAAGTAAATGATTCACAATTGCTCAGTGAATTGCGTAAGATCGTGCCGGGCTTGAAGGACTTTGGCGAAATTAAGCCTGACCCTAAGGTGAAATCGCCATCATGAAGGCGCCCAACTCTAGCGGTCGAGCGGGCGGAAACCGCAAACAGCGCGGTTTCCGCGCGCTCACCTTCTGCGCGTTCGGCGTCAAAGAAATGGAGATGCCAGGTACTATGAGCACTCTAAATGCCCAGGAAGTCGCAGCATTTGTTGGTGAAAAGGCAGGCTATTACCTCCAGAAATGGCGGCCTGTTCTTGATGGCACAGGGAACGCAGGGAATGCTACTGGCTTCAATTGGGCAGCATTTTTCTTATCTGGGCTGTGGCTTCCCTACCGGAAGATGTATCGAGCCACAGCGATTTTCTTTGGGGTCATCTTACTTGAGACTCTTTTTGAAGAGATTATCTACGTTGGGATCTTGGGTAAGCCCGAGGCGCCAGGATTTTAAGGTAGAGCTGTTAGCTTGATTGCGGCCATGGTTTGCGGCGGGTTCGGCAATGCCTGGTATCTGTCCCATACGCAGGAGGCGATCACTCAGGTGCGCGGACAAGAGTTGACAGGTGATGTCTACTTACAGGCATTAGCCAAACGTGGTGGTACCAGCATCGTGGCTTCAATATGCTTCTTGATTGCATTCTTTTTTATGGCGGGCGTAGTCGTTATTTTTTCTGACCTGCTGCTGAAAAGACCATGATGGTTGATGATATTGATGCTTGAGATAACACGCCGAACCCTGCCGAGCGGACGGCAGAGCCGCCGCTCATCGGCAACCCCCGTTATACGCCACGTGCGGCAAGTACGGGGCATCATCAGTGAAACGAGGAGAGGAAGGATATGACGCTTAAACGGATGGACAATGTGCTCATTGTTGTCGACGATCTCGAAGCCGCCAAGGCGTTCTTCATCGAACTGGGCCTCAAGCTCGAGGGCGAGTCGACAGTCGAGGGGCCTTTGGTCGGGAGCCTGATCGGGCTCAAGGATGTCCGGGCCACCCTCGCGATGATGCGGACTCCCGATGGGCAGGGCATTGAGCTGGACAAGTTCCACACGCCCGACGCGATCAGATTTGGGCCCGTGGACGCGCCGGTGAACACGCTGGGCATCCGCCGCATCATGTTCGCCGTCGACGACATCGACGGCATCGTCGCACGCTTGCGCGCCCACGAGGCCGAGCTCATTGGCGAAATGCAGTACGAGGACACTTACCGGCTAGCCTACATCCGCGGGCCTGAGGGCATCATTGTCGCGCTTGCCGAGCAGCTCGGCGACCCTCAGAAACTCCAGCCCCAGAACACGGAGACTCAATGAGAAAGCTCAAAATCATCGAACACATCTCGCTGGACGGCGTGATCCAGCACTCCGCCGATGACGGCGATTTCCCCTACAGCAACTGGACCGCCCCCTATCGGACCCCCGCTGGCCGGGATGCAATCCTCGCCGCGTATGGCGAGAGCTTCGATCTGCTGCTGGGCCGTCGCACCTACGATATCTGGTCGGGCTTCTGGCCAAAGGCGCCGAGCAGTCCGATGGCGGACCGCCTCAATGCGGCAACCAAATATATCGCTACCCACCGCCCGGAAAGCCTTGAATGGGGCCCGTTCGAGGGCCTTGGACCGCACATCGTCGAGGGCGTTCGCCGCATCAAGTCGCAGGACGGCCCGGACCTTATCCTCTGGGGTAGCTCCACGCTGACATCGACGCTGCTCGAACATGGGCTTGCGGATGAAGTCCTGCTGGTCGTCTATCCGGTCCTGTTGGGCACGGGAAAGCGCTTCTTTGCGGAGGGAACCCCGCCACGCTCATTCGAGCTCGTCAGCACGAAAGCAATGCCGTCCGGCATCATCCTCAGTACTTATAAGGTCGCCGGGCCTTTGAAGACCGGATAGTTCGACGACGCGACATCGTCAGTGAATGCCGGAACACAGCCAAAAAGGTGTCAGACGATTCTATAGCATCAAACCCGTCTTCGACTTGTGGTATTGACGACCTTGATGAAAGGGTGTAAGATGCAAGGACCATGGGATCAATGACATACTTTTTCACCATGCCACCTCCTTTAAGCTCAGAAGCTAGCAATATGAATTCCGGGAGCGGGGCGGTGAAACGTTAATACATAGGTTGCCGTCCTGCTTGGCGTAAGTACTGGAAGTAGATAGAAAGCTGTCGAGCGCCACGCGTGCGAGGTACTCAATTAACTGCCTCGTCTCTTCGAGCCTGGAAACACAAAGCCGTCCTGGGTTAAAGAGCTGAGGCCAAAGGGAGAGTCGAATGAAACCACCTCTTAGATTGTTGATCTTGGTGCTAGTAGTGGCAATCTCGTCAATGCTTGCGGAGCCTGCCAAAGCGCTGCCCACCTACTGTGACTATCGGTGTACCGACTTCACTCCTGACATAAACTGCACCTGTCCGCCGGGAACCTTAGCTTTTCCTCTGGTTGTAACCTGTCAGGGCTATTTCGCCGGCGCCTGTGAATCCCAAGACTCTGCGTCCATGAGCGAAGCAGGAAGAGCGGGGGCCATTTAGAGCGATTGATCTCCCTCCAGGCTTTTGCAGGAGGCGGAGGCGGCCAACCAAGCGGTTCGAGCGGACGGCTGAAGCCGCCGCTCAGCCGCGATCTCGTTGGCCGCAGTCTCGGCTACCATCCGGAGGAGGCCGGACTCCGCGTCACAGCTTCGCGTCTGCGCCTTATAGTCTCCATTCCAAGCACTGTAGATCAGCCACGCGCCGAAACTCTCGGAAATTGGCGGTCACGAGGGTCGCCCCAAGCCGGAGAGCATGGGCCGCGATGAGCATGTCGAGCGGACCGATGACGCGGACCGATGACGATGCCTCGCTTCTCCAGATCAACGCGCAGGTCACCGTAGTAGCTCGTGGCCTGTAGATCCCAACTCAGCACTTCAAAGATTTCGGTGAAGGCGTCTACAGCCTTTCGCTGCGCAGCCGGACGGACGGAACGGCGAACCCCAACTTCGAGCTCTGCGACGGTGATCGTGGAGAGAACGCACTCTGAGGCCTCGGGCAGGCGCGCCGCCGACGCTCGCCCCCGGATTAGCGATACGCAGACAGAAGTCTCCAGCATGTACTTCACAGTCAATCCTGATCCAGATCAAGGTCTCGAATCTGAGGACTCGGCGGCTGCTCGCGATCCGGAAAGTCTTGGCCCTCGGGGAAGTTGTCGTGCATGAAGCGCGCGACATCCGCCAGGGTCTTCAACCGAGGCTTCGGCCTGGGCCTTAAGACCACCTCATCGCCGCGCTTCTCGATCTCCACTTCCGTGCCTTCGAAGCGGAAGTTCTTGGGCAGCCGAACGGCCTGACTGCCACCGTGCTGGAAGAGCTTTGCAGTTGCCATAGCTATAGGGTGTAGATACTTTTCGGGTTTGTCAAGAGACGCCAGGTCGGCAGCTGTGGGACTGCGGCTGAAAGGCACCGCCCGACGCCCCGTGGGGCGTCTCTACAGCGGGACGGCACCGCGTAGAGAAACAGGTTTTGTTAGGTGCGCTAAAGCGCCGGGCTGATCAAATTCCGCCCTTTCAGGGCGGGGGAGGGGACAAGCCCCTCCCCTACGTACCGAACCGAGTTTGTCAGGTGCTCTAATGGGCGCGGGGCGCCGGGACGCCATGGCGGGGACTCTACTCCGACATTCGCGCCACCGGTATCGTCGCCGGCCGGAGAGGTGCGCCGGCGATCGTGCGCTCCTGGGGGCGCAGCGCCCACGAGGCAGGGCGGCGGCCGAAACCGCTATGGCGTCGCGCGAGGTGCGCGGCGCGCAGGACGTGATCGGCCTGGGGTTCCGGTTCTCGGCGGAGGGGTGGATCGCTCAGCCCGCGCGGGTGAACGGCGACGCGGGGATCGTGATCCGCCACGCGGGACGGGTGTTCTCCGTCATCGGCTTCACGGTCCGGCAGGGAAGTCGCGGTCGTATCCTCGTTCAAACCGCGCAGGCAGGCCTTCTCTTGACGCGTGCGCTGCGGGTAGAATCCAGGATCAGGCCGCAGAAACACACTCTACCACTACCCGTCCCTGGAGGTTCTATGAAGCGAGTCACTGGAATTGGCGGCATCTTCTTCAAAGCCAAAGACGCTCCGGCACTACAGGCCTGGTACAAGCGGCACCTCGGCGTCGATGTTCAAGCATGGGGTGGCGCGGCTTTTACCTGGACCGACGGTGAAGGTAAGCCGTTTGCCGGAACAACCGCCTGGTCCATCGTCTCGGCGCAGAGTGACCAGTTTGCGCCCGGCACTGCCACTTTCATGGTCAATTACCGGGTCGAGGACCTCCACGCCCTCGTTGAAGCCTTACGCGAAGAAGGCTGCAACGTTCTCGAGAAGGTTGAAGATTCCGAGTACGGGAAGTTTGCCTGGGTCATCGATCCAGAAGGAAACAAGGTCGAACTTTGGCAACCGCTTGCCGGCCAATGATCTGCCCGGTGTGGCACAGCGCATATCGTTCGCGGTCTATTTCGCGTGGTTTTGTATCATGTCAATTCATCTGCTCCGGGTTCAGAGATTGGCGCTTCGTGCAGCGGCCTAGCCCAGCCGATCGAGCGGACGGCAAAACCAAACGTATAAACACTCCGCTTCCGGAATCGTCTGGCCCTCATTCTGGTCGCCATGATCCGAGCCTTCCTGGAACAGCTCTTCCAAGATCCCGCGGTCACCAGAGTGCAAACGGATGCATCGCCGGCGAACCGTCGCGCCATTCGTTGCTATGAGAAGGCTGGTTTCAAGGCCATCGGCCAGGTCAGCACACCGGACGGGCCAGCGCTTCTTATATGCGGTGTGACAGGTCAGACCATGAGCTTGGAGCTTGATTCGGCCTGGCCTACCGGCTAACCTGCTGGCCAGCGGTGAAGCCTGGACCCCGAGAGGAGAGATCCCTCGAAGATAGCCAAGGAGAGAACCTCGTGCGAATTGGCGATCGATTGCTGCTGTACGGCGGGTTGCTCACAAGTGTGGCGGCGCTGCTGCATGTCGGGATCGTTCTCGGTGGCCCCGACTGGTACCGGTTCTTTGGCGCCGGCGAGAGAATGGCGCGGCTTTCCGCTCGCGGTTCCAGCTATCCGGCCCTCGTCACCGCCGGGATTGCCGCCATTCTCGGCATATGGTCGCTCTATGCCTTGTCTGGCGCGGGTGTGATTCGCCGCCTGCCTCTTCGGCGCCTCGTCCTCGTGCTCATCGCGGCGGTCTACTTGACCCGCGGCGCCATTGGGGTTCCGGTGGTTCTGTTCGTGGACAACCCGTACACGAATGAGCTGAAAGGAAGGATGACGTTCATGGTGGTCAGCTCCGCGATCTGCATTTGCCTCGGCCTCTTTTACGCCGTCGGTGCCGCGGGGGTATGGCAGCGGTCTCGGCGAGGTGCAATATCGTAGAATCCCTGTTGCACCATGTCCTCCATACCCGACAAGATCTCGTTCAGGCCGCTCACGAGGGGAGATCTGCCAATGCTTCACGAGTGGGTGCAACGCCCTCACGTCGCGGAATGGTGGAGCGAACCACGAACGCTCGATGCCATCGAGGCGGACTACCTGCCCACGATCGAAGGAACATCTTCCACGAAGGCCTACATCGTCAATATCGAGAACGAACCGATTGGGTTTATCCAAGCCTATGTGGTCGAGGGATCAGGGGACGGCTGGTGGGAGGACGAACGAGATCCTGGCGCGCGTGGAATCGATCAGTTCCTTGCGGATGCGAGCCGCGTCAATCAAGGTCTGGGAACGGCCATGATCCGGGCCTTCCTGGAGCAACTCTTTGGAGATCCCGCGGTCACCCGCGTGCAAACGGATCCGTCGCCGGCGAACCGTCGCGCCGTTCGTTGCTATGAGAAGGCCGGCTTCAAGGCTATTGGCGAGGTCAGCACACCGGACGGGCCAGCGCTCCTTATGCGGTGTGACAGGTCAGACCATGAGCTTGGATCTTGATTTGGCTTGGCGTACCAGCTAACCTGCCAGCCAGTGGTGAAGCCTGGACGCCGAGAGGGGAGACCCCTCGAACTGAAGGGTAGCGTTTGAACCAGTGGTGCCTCGCCTGCAGCGAAAAGCGCGCCTTTCGACCCCGGCAGTGCGCCGCCGGACCCGGGGGTCGCGCTTTTGGACCCGCGGATTGCCTCACCGGACCCACGGGTCGGAAGACCGGACCCACGGGCCGGAAGACCGGACCCGCGGGTCGGAAGACCGGGCCCACGGGTCGGCGGAGCGCCTAACTGGGTCGGTCGAGCGGACGTCTAAAGCCTCCTCTCACCTCCAACTCCCATTAGACGCCAAGGAGACATCATGACGGTCAAGCGTATGGACAACGTCGGCATCGTGGTAGAAGACATCGACGCCGCCATTGAGTTCTTCACCGAACTCGGCCTCGAGCTCGAGGGGCGTGCCCCAATCGAAGGAGACTGGGCAGGCGGCGTCACTGGCTTGCGTGACATGCGCGTCGAGATTGCCATGATGCGTACGCCGGACGGTCATAGCCGGCTCGAGATATCCCGATTCCTCGCGCCGCCTGTGGTCGCCGATCATCGCAGCGCCCCGGTGAACGCTCTCGGTTACCTACGCGTCATGTTCACCGTGGAGGACATCGACGATACGCTCGCCCGGCTCGGCAAACGCGGCGCGGAGCTCGTCGGCAAAGTGGTCCAATACGAAGACACGTATCGGCTCTGCTACATCCGGGGTCCCGAAGGAATTCTCATCGGGCTTGCCCAAGAGCTCGGGCAGCAGACTTCCCGATGAGCACATGTGACAGATACAGACCTGATAGGGGTGCTTACTCGCGGTGGCTGGTTGCCGTTTGAGGGCGTCTAACAAATCGCTCAAGCCCCCGCCGCTCACCTGAGAACGTCACGTTAGCCGCCCCATGGGAGTAGCCTTGTTGAAGAGCGAGCGTTTGAGAGGCACCCCATTGGCAATAGGCTTGGCTATTGTCTCTGCTATGGTTTTAGCTCAGTCACTCGGACTGTTCGGCGGGGGAGCCGCGGTTCGTGGATTCGGGCACTGTCTCCAGCGACGGAAGGGCAGGAATCGGACAAAGTTGGCCTGTTGCGAGCCCGAAGCTTCGGAAAACCCGACGACTGGATACACGGCCTCTGAGCAAGAGCTCTTAGAGCACTGTGGTATTGACGATCCTGATGAAGGGGTATAGGATAGAAGTAACCTAGAATCAGTAACCTACTCTTCTGCCATGCTACCTCCTTTGCGCTCAGAAGCTAGCAATATGGATTCAGGGGGTGGGGCGGTGAAACGTTAATACATAGGTCATACAGCAGAGAGAATCCCGAATGTCGTGCGAGTGGCGTAACCATCCCAAGCTTCAGGGACGTCTTCACCCGCAGCATCCTGACGACGTCCAAGTGATCGTGCACGATGGTGGGCCCCGTATGACCGACAGGCGCCCAGAATCTGTCTGGGTCCATGTCGTTGCAAGTGACGGGGATGTCTTCACGGGCGAGGTGCTGAATCAGCCGCAACAACTCATGTCCGTCAAGCAAGGCGATCGAGTTCAATTCGTCGTCCCAGCTTTCGGCGAACATCCGCTAATGGTACAGGCTAAATATCTTGATGAGCGCCCTGCTTGGGTCGTTCATCCGTGCAATCAGTGTGGCCTCTCTGAATTGTTTGACGCACCTTCGGATCTCATCGGGAAGGTGTTTCCGAACTTGCCAGCGGGGCAAATACCAGCGATGTTTACTGCGTTCTGCGGCGCGTGTGGCGGAGTCCAAGTCTTAGAGTTGGCGAGCGCCAGCGAACAAGAACCGGTGTCGGCCGCGACACCGAAACCATGGTGGCAGTTCTGGAAGTGACGGCCGTGTGGCCGCTGTATAACACGCGCTTGCACCGGACGGCAGGCTTCGCCGCCCGCACGGTGAAGCGACAAGCGTCCGGTTGCACGTCACCAACGCAGTTATATCTATGAGGCACCCGCTAGAGGAGATACACTATGGGTAACTGGGTATTCAAATGTATGCTGGGCTTCTCGACGTTCTATACCAATAGCTTCAGCGAGAGCCTTGAAAGGAGTTCAACCGAGCTTGATCAGAGCTTCCGTCGATCGCATGCGAACTTCCTGCAGGGTTTGGACAGCCTTCATGGTGCCGTTGACGCAGCACTGAGCAATTCTGAAGCACAGACCGCTTCCAACCTCGATCGCGGCCTCGCCAAGCTTAACGAATGCGGTGGTGATCTTACAGCCATGGTCGATACCTTGATGAGTGTCTGCGCAGACCTAGCTGAGCGTGAGATTGTTGATCCCGACGATCCTCTCATCGATCGTGAAAAGCTCTTTGCCCTGATCGACTATGATGAATTCTACCAAACTCTGGCAGCACGCGAGGCCGCCCTGCCTCAACGGGTGTTTTGGGGCGAGGTGGTTTCGTCGGTGCAGTCGGGCGGCGCCCGTGGAGGCCTTCGGCTTCTGGAACAGCAACTGAGGATTCTCCAGATTAATTTGTGTGTCTACATCCGGCAGGTACAGGCGATGCGGCAACTTCCTCTTCAAGAACTTGCCTACTCCCTCCATGGTACCTCCTTAGAGGTCGCCGCGTTGGTCATGGGCTTCGTTCAGATTTTGACTACTTGTACCTACATCTCGACGCTCTGCGGGCACGCTATGCTCCTTTACGAGCAGGAGCTCGCAAGGACAGTGGAAGTAGCAGGTTGAACGACTAGAGGTTAAGGGAGCGACGTGCAACCCATTCCTCAGCATGAGCTCTAGCCCCTCCATCGAGGCGACGCCCCAAAGCCCGCTTCGCGCGCTTTGGGCCTCGGCCGTGCTCCCCAGGACGCTCCGCGGGGGTTCCAGAATCGTCTGACCCCTCATTCTGGCGGCCGAACGACGGCCCGGTGCCTCTTCCCGATATAGAATTTATCGTTTATGCTAAAGGCTAACGATCGAGCCACGGAGAGTAATTGCCATGAAAGGTTTCTGCCGCCTCGCCGCCCTGCTGTTCATCCTGGCTGCAATGCTCCCGGCCCCGAAAGCCGCCCTCGCCATCATCCGTTGCGAAACGCTCCAGGGCCAGCCCTGTGCCCACGCTGGAACTACTACTTCTTGCATCTGGAACCTTGGTACCCCCGAGCAAACCGCTGGCTCCTGTATCTGTGAGCCGATCGAGCCTGGGTCGCAACCCTGGACTTGCGCCTAAAGCCCTGGTACCCCGGTTCGCCGAACTCCCGGTGGTATAGTTGGATCGACATGTATCGGACGTTGAACGTGGGCAATGCGGGCCTGTCCCCACCGAAAGGTAGGAAGATGAAGAGAGTCAATAGAGGGCCAACGCGTTAGGCCGCGGAGGGGGACCCGATGAAGCGAACGTGGACGATCATAGGGGTAGGCGATGTGCCGGGCAGCTTCAAATGGTACCAGGCGCTGTTCGGTCAGCCGGCTACGCTGCCCGCCCATAACCACTTTGGGCAAATCCTCGATTCGGATGGAACTGTCTTGCTCTGCCTCCACGAGTGGGGTGCCCACGATCACCCCTCATTGTCGAGCCCCGATCACGGGACACCCGGCAACGGCCTCCTGTTGTTCTTCCGTGTCGATGATTTCGACCTGGCGCTTCAAAGGGCACGCGCGCTCGTCACTCGGCTCGAAGAGGAGTCCCACGTGAATCCGAACACTCAGGCCAAGGAGTTCTCACTCCGGGATCCAGACGGATACTACGTCACGATCAGTGCGCTCTCTGCGGCCTGAAACTTCCAGGGTGAGAACATGAAAAAGTCGGACGAGAGCCAAGGCCAGCCGGCATCGGAGCTCATCTCGAAAAAAATCGCCGAGCTCGGGGACTGGCGCGGGGAAACCCTCGGCAGAATGCGCGAGCTCATCAAGGAAGCGGACCCGGACGTCGTCGAGGAGTGGAAGTGGATGGGCACTCCGGTCTGGTCCCACGACGGCAACCTCTGCACTGGCGAATCCTACAAGAATGTCGTGAAGCTTACCTTCGCCAAGGGCGCGTCGCTGCAGGATCCGGCCCGCCTCTTCAACTCGAGTCTCGACGGGAACGTACGCCGCGCGATCGACATCCACGAAGGAGAAGAAGTTGACGAGTCCGCCTTCAAGGCACTCGTTCGCGAAGCGGTCGCCCTCAACAGCTCTGGCAAGCCGAAACCTGCGAAAAAAGCGAAGTCCTGAGGACACCCACGCGATGTCGCGTGGGCGTCCTAGCTCCGGAAAGGTCAGGCTAGAACAGCGGTTCCGTGTCCGCGAAGATGTGGCTCACGGACGTGGTGTTGGAGCCGTGGCAACCGAAGCAGTTGCCGCCCTGGGTGTAGGTCTCCATCGTCGTGTTGGACAGCTTGTTGGTTCCCACCTGGTTGCTGGTGGGAGTGGTGTTGGCGCCGAAGATCGTCCAGGTGGTGCCTTCGTGGAAGTAGTTTCTCCTCACGTCAGCGGCGTTGAGGAGCGACCGCACCGTGTTGTTGATGCTGATGACCTGGGCGTTCCCGCTCGGCGAGGCGCCGTCCAGGCCCCAGGGCTTCTCTCTCCGGGTGTCGCTGGGGCTGACGGTGAAGGGGGAAATCGAGACGACATGGCCGGGAGCGCCCAACTGCATATGCGGCTGGTTGAACGGACCGGCGGACCCATTCGCGGAGAACAGCCAGTCACCCACGGTGTTCTGCAGGACCGTTCCGGTGCCGCTCGGCGCCTTGCTGTAGGTGTAGGTCACCGCGGGACCGTTGCTCAGGTGCTCGAACGTGGCCCATAGCATCTCCGGATGACCATGGTTGACGTTGTTTGAGGGATTCGTCGACCCGGTGCTGCCGACGACGTGCATGCCGACCATCGCCAGCATCGTGGTATGCGTGCCGGTCTGCACCCAATCGTTGGGGTTGCTCGTGTCGTAGGTCGGCACGATCGCCTTCATCTGGATGAACGTGCTCGCATCCGCCAGGCTCGACGACTCGATCCACGCCGACTTGAGCTCGATGGCCAGAGCCTCCGAATCGATCACCGGCGGCTGGCCGTTGGCGGCGGCAAAGTTGGTGATGGCGGTGAGATCGGCCTGGGTCACGGGGAACCTCGTGCCGACTGGGACGGAGGCACCCTGCATCGTGCGGTACAGGGCGTAGACGTTGTTCACTGTGAGGGCGTAGTAGACCAGCGAACCGTTCTGTGCCATCAGGACGCTGCCGTCCGCCTGGGCCTGCTCGGTCTCCGGGAAGGTTCCGAACAGGCTGAGCGACACGACCGACTGATTGTCGAGGGTGATCCGCTGGATCAGCTCGCTTTTGTCGAAGGCACCCAGAATCTCGATCTTCTTCGCGAACTCCGGCTGCAGAATGGCCCGCGGCCCCTGGATCTCTCGTCCGCTGGGATCGAACAGGACCGGCTTGCCGTCGATCGTCAGGCGCGCGCTGCCGACTTCCAATTGATTTCCGTTCTGATCCGCCACCATCTGCCTGTTATTCCGAGACATGACGGTGGGAAGGATCTCGAGGACCCGCAACGAGCCCTTCTCCAGGATGACGGGCAGATCGAGCAGGCCCTTCTGGGACGAGCGGAGGGTGAAGGCCCGGACGAAACCGGTCGAATGGGGCACGAAATGCCTGACCCCCATGGAGTCGGGAGGCGTCACGTCGTAGAACGCCGACGAGTTCATGATCAGCCCGCCGCCGCCGCCGTACCGGGGCGGAGCGGGGGACGTCAGCCAGAGGAACATCTGCTCGGACCACTTGTAGAAGCTGCAGTTGGGGATGTCGGGGAAGAGCACGCTGTTGGCGGGCTTCACCGCTCCGTTCAGCGACACGACCCCGGCGTCGAACCACGTGTTGAACTCCACGGCGGTGAGCGAGGTGGCGCAGGAGCCTCCCGCGTCGGACGGCAGCGTCTGCTGCGTGAGCGCATAGCTGATGCCGACGACGAGAGTCGTAGCCGCAGCCGCGAGCGCGATTTTCCTGATCATGGAACGGGTCATGAATTCTCCTTTCGGAACCTTTAACTTTTCACATCGGCGACCTGACACGGACGACGTGCGAACGACGGAACGACAAGCGGCCACCGCTCCGTCGGAACGGAACGCCGGCGCACATCCCAGGCTTGGGCGTGGTGCGAACGAACCCGCTGGCCCGCTACGGACGCTTGCGAGAGACTTCCTACAGACCAAGGTACATCTGAGCCCGCTTTGCGAGCCAGCAGCAGAGGTGCCGCCATCTCCGCGGCCTGCGGAGGGGTGTCGTAGAGCGTCTGGGTCGTCTCTACGGTACAGTCTCGCGGTAGGCACGCGGGCTACGTTTTCCCGCGAGGAGGCAACGGCGTGATCAGGTTCCCCATAGTGCTGGCCGCTCTTCTTTGGGCACCGCTCTTTCTTCTGCATGGCGCTCAGGCCACCGCGGCGGAGAAGGCCGCGCCGCTGGTGATCGGCGACACCTTCACGATCGACTCCAAGATCCTGGGCGAGACACGGCGCATCAACGTGTATCCGCCACCCGGCTACTCCGCGTCGGGGACCGCGCGGGTTCCGGTGCTGTACATGCCCGACGGGGGGCTCGCCGAGGACTTTCTCCATGTGGCGGGTCTGGTACAGGTCAGCGTGGGCAATGGGACGATGCGGCCATTCCTGCTCGTCGGAATCGAGAATACAGAGCGCCGCCGCGACCTGACCAGCCCGACCTCCAACGAGGAGGACAAGAAGATCGCGCCGCGCGTCGGTGGATCCGAAGCGTTCAGGCGGTTCCTTCGCGACGAGTTGATGCCGCGGGTGCGAGGGCGCTATCGCACGACGGAGGAAGCGGCGATCGTCGGCGAGTCGCTGGCCGGGTTGTTCGTCGTCGAGACGTTTCTGCTCGAGCCTGGGTTATTCGATACCTATATCGCCATCGATCCGAGCCTGTGGTGGAACGATCAGAAGCTGGTCAACACCGCGGCAGGGCGGCTGCATTCGCGGCCTGACCTGGAGAAGTCGCTCTATTTCGTGAGCAGCGAAGAGAAAGAGAATGCGGAGATCATGCAACGGTTTGCCGAGATCCTGGGCAAGAACACACCGTCGCGGACCCGCTGGCATTACGAAAAGATGCCGGAGGAGAAGCATTCCACCATCTATCATCCAGCAGCGCTCAAGGCCTTTCGCGCGGTGTTCGCGGTGCCCAGGGTTCAGCCCTGATTCAGGTAGAATCAAACGTTGGGTTCGCGCTCAGTTGCGGGCTCCGCTGAGAAACCGGCGGCGCGATCTGGTTATCTAATACCTCTCAGGAGGGGTAACAGGGCCATCCCGGCACATCCTGGCGGACGCGCGGGACGACCACGATCCAGCGAAAGCCTTGGAGTTGCGGAGCTGTGCCGTCTAGTTGAAGGGGCACAGCGTCGCGGCGCCGCTCAGCGGTTGCCAAGACCCCGACAACGGCGTCGTTCCCGCCGGGCAGAGGGTGCCCGGATAGGAGCAGCACCCGCTGTAGGTCGTCAGGGTGCGAACCCAATTGGGGTGGCCCAGGGTGCCGCCCGTGCAGCTCAGGTTGCAGGTGCCTTGCGGGGGAGGGGGATAGCTCAACCACGTGAGAGAGGGAGCCGCGGCCGTTGCGATCTCGGCAGGGCTGGCAGTGGCGCTCGCCGGCGCGGGGGCGGCCAGCAGCAGAAACCCGAAGGCGGCAAGCAGAAATCCGGCGACGGTCAGGGACTTGCTGTTTTTCATTCGGTACCTCACGCGAAGCTTCGCGAGACGATTCTCGCAGGACAAACATAGCATAATGCAAATATATACGTGAGTTAGTTTCTGGATGCCGCACCCGGCCGGTTCCAGTCCGCGGAGCGCTGGTATAGTCCCGTCCGAGATGAAAGACTCCGGGACGCCCTCCGCCTACGCCGCCGCCGGCGTCGACATCGACGCCCAGGAGAAGGGGCTCGCCCGCGTCAAGCAACTGGCGAAGTCCACCTTCACCCCCGGGGTGCTCACCGAGATCGGCAGCTTCGGCGGCCTGTTCCGCCCCGAGCTGACCGGGATGACCGAGCCGGTCCTCGTCGCCTCCGCCGACGGGGTGGGCACCAAGCTGGTGGTGGCGAGGATGGCCGGGGACTACTCCTCGGTCGGCCGCGACCTGGTCAACCACTGCGTCAACGACATCCTGGTGCAGGGGGCCGAGCCGCTCTTCTTCATGGACTACCTGGGGGCCGGCGTCCTGGAGCCGGAGAAGATGGTCGAGCTGGTCACCGGCGTCGCCGACGGCTGCCGGGAGAACGGCTGCGCCCTGCTCGGCGGCGAGACGGCCGAGATGCCCGGCTTCTACCAGCCGGGGGACTACGAGCTCGTCGGCTTCATCGTCGGCCTCGTCGACCGCCCGAAGGTGCTCGACGGCTCCAGCGTCAAGGCGGGGGACGTCCTGGTCGGGCTCCCCTCGTCCGGGCTGCACACCAACGGCTATTCGCTGGCCCGCAAGATCGTCTTCGAGAAGGCGGCCTTGAGCATCGCCGACAAGGCCCCCTGGGACCGCAAGCGGAAAGTGGGGGAGTCGCTGCTCGAGCCCCATGTCTCCTATCTGAAGGCGATCCGGCCGCTGCTCGGTAACGCCGCCCTGCACGGCATGGCCCACATCACCGGCGGCGGCATCACCGACAACCTGCCGCGCGTGCTGCCCGCGGACACCCACGCCCTGATCCGGATGGGGAGCTGGCCGATCCCCGAGCTCTTCCACTTCCTCCAGGAGACAGGGGAGGTCGACGCCGAGGAGATGCTCCGCGTCTTCAACATGGGAGTCGGCATGATCCTGGTGGTGGACCCCAAGGGGCTCGCCGAGGTGCTGGGGCTCCTGCGGTCCGTGGGGCAGAAGAGCTGGGTCATCGGCTCTCTCCAGCCCGGCGGCTCGGGCGTGGCCTACGATCTGGGGACGGAGTCGCCCGCGCTCCCCTCCTCCGACTGAGGGGGAATCCAAAATCCAAAATCCAAAATCCAAAATCGCCAGGATCGCCATCCTCCTCTCCGGGCGGGGCAGCAACTTCCTGGCGATCCACGCCGCGATCGAGCGTGGCGAAGTGCCGGCCGAGATCGTCCTGGTGGCGAGCAACATCGCCGACGCGGCGGGGCTGGCGAAGGCGCGCGAGCTGGGATTGCCGGCCGTGGCGATTCCGCACCGGGGGGAGCCGGGCCGGCAGGCTCATGAGGAGAAGGTGATCGCGGCCCTGCGGGCTGCGGGTGCCGAGTGGGTCTGCCTCGCCGGCTACATGCGGCTGCTCTCGCCGGCGCTGGTGGGGAGCTTCCGGCAGCGGATCATAAACATCCACCCCAGCCTGCTCCCGGCCTTCCCCGGCCTGGAGGCGCACGAGCAGGCGCTCGCCCACGGCGTCAAGATCTCCGGCTGCACCGTCCATCTGGTGGATGAGGGGCTCGACAGCGGGCCGATCGTGGTGCAGCGCGCCGTCCCCGTGGTCGACGGCGATACGCCGGCGACCCTGTCGGCGCGCATCCTCGAGGCGGAGCACCAGGCCTACCCCGAGGCCCTGCGGCGCCTGCTGACCGAGCCCTGGCGGATCGAGGGGCGGCGGCTCGCGTTCGGCCCGCCGCCCGGCTGAGCGATGCCCCGCTACCGCCGCCGGAGCGAGAGCGTGCCGGTGCTCACCACTTGGTTGGTCGCGCAGTCCACCACCCGGAACGCGCCGTCGATCGTGGAGATGGTAAAGGTGTTGACGGCGGCCCAGGGGCAGCTCGAAGCGGGGGTGGTGGTGGTCAAGGCCATGGCCAGAAGGTTGTTGGTCGTGACGCTGACCACCTCGCCGCGGCTGCCACCGCCCGGGCAGTCGACGAACCACTGGCCATTGAAGGTGGAATCCAGGTTCATCTCGAGCGGGCAGGTGCCGTTGAGGTGGAGGCCGGCGTGGATCCCGGTGATCGTGCCGACCCAGTTTCCCCGCACCGTCGGCGTGGTCGGGCTGTCGTCGCCGTCCCCGCCGCACCCCTGGAATCCGAGCGCCAGACCCAGCAAAACGCCGGCACAGATGAGCTTTCGCATGGCTTCAACCGTCCTTTCAAGACGTCGCCGGCTAGTGTAGCCGAACTGGAATAGAGGGGGCCGGGGACGGGTTATCCTCCGAGCGTGGGCGGGGGGCTTTGACAAACGGGCGGCAGGGTGGAATACTCCTCCTCCGCGACGGGTTATGGCCCTTAGCGAACGTGGTGAGAGTGGTGCGGCGGCCTTTGACAGAGTAGTGACCTGCGCGATTCCCCGCGAGCTGGATTCCGGACCCCGGAGTACTGGGATGGAATAAGGGCGGCGGGCGAACGGTTGGAACTCCCTGCGAACGACGAAGCGAGGGAGGGCGGCGAAAAAAAGGGTTGACACCCGCGCCGACCTGCCCTACACTTCGCCTCCCCTTGAAAACAAGGTGGAACGCGAAGGCGGCACGAGCCGCTATCTCGGCGTCGGTTCTTTGAAAACTAGATAGAGGAAATGAGTGAAGTCAGCGGCCTGCTTCCGGGCTCGCGGCATCTCTGGGGCTGTTCCTTCGGGAGTGGTTCTGGGACGGTCGCGGAGCGGGAAGTAGATTTCGAATAAAACGCCTGCTGGGTGCTAGCCGCGCCTGGTGGGACAAAGGGTCTAAACTGGAGAGTTTGATCCTGGCTCAGAATGAACGCTGGCGGCGTGCTTAAC
>Ga0193706_1000130_pt1 | contig 53951 bp, 83 predicted proteins | sample U3c1metaG_FD_160130 | JGI IMG/M metagenome (GOLD analysis project Ga0193706, IMG submission 160130) | Soil microbial communities from a riparian zone of the East river system, Colorado, United States - U3c1 | ecosystem: Environmental > Terrestrial > Soil > Riparian zone | place: USA: East River...
CCCGCACGCCCTGCCGCTGACGCTGATGGGCCGTCCGATCGTGTTCACCGAGAAGGCGGACACGCTCGGCACCGGCGGCGACCTGAACTTCGTCGACCTCGGCTACTACCTGATCGGCGACCGGCAGCAGATCGAGATCGCCACCAGCGAGCACATCAAGTTCAACCACGACACCACGGCCTACCGGGCCATCGAGCGCATCGACGGCCGCCCCGGCATGAAGACCGCCATCACCCCGCACAAGGGCGCCGACGCGCTGTCCCCGTTCGTCAGCCTCGCGACGCGGGCCTGATCAACCAGCGCGGGGTCGGCACTCAACCCCCGGCCCCGCGCCATCCCACTCGGCAGTGAAGCCCCGAGCGGAGAAACGGAGTACCGATCATGTCCGGACAGGAAGCCCTCGGGCGCCTCATCAACCTGTGCCACACGGCCGACAACGTGTACGTCAACCTCGGCGACGCCGGCGCGGTCACGTTCATCTGCCAGCTCGACGCCGGCGACACGTTCACCGTCACCGAGGCGACCGCGCTGGGCGGCACCGGCGCGCAGGTGCTGACCACGGTCACCCAGTTCTACAAGGCGTCGAAGGCCGGCACCGGCACCTGGACCAAGGTCACCCAGGCCGCGGCGTCCACGGTGGTCACGTCCGACGCCGTCGTCGCGGTCTTCACGCTCCGCGGTGAGGAGCTGTCCGACGGCTACAGCTTCGTCAAGGTGGCGTCGACCTCGACGGGCACCGTCATGGCGGTGCTGCACGACCTGAAGACGCAGCGGACCCCCGCGAACCTGCCGGCGGTGTCGGCATGAGCGTCATCATCCAGGGCGACCAGGTCCGCACGATCCTGCTCGGCGTCCGCGTGCACCGGCCCACCGAGGCGCTGCCGGCCGACGCCGCCACCGACGCGCTGTTCACCATCGCCGGCGGCCGGGTCATCCTCACGTCGCTCGTGGGCCGGGTCACCACGGCGCTGCAGGCGCAGGCCAACGCGGTCAAGCTCAGCTACGACCCCACCGCCGCGGGCACCACGTTCGACCTGTGCACCGCGGTGGAGACCAACGGCGACGCGGTCGGCCAGACGTACTACATCGCCGGCGACGTCGGCACCCCCGGTGGCCTGCTCGTCGGCGGCGCCGTGGGCCAGGCCAACCCGGTGTTCCCCAAGCCGCTGCTGCTCGACGCGGGCTCGATCCTCGTCGACTGCGCGGACGGCGGCACCGGCTCCGTCGAGTGGACCGTGACGTACATCCCGTACGACAACGGCGCGTCGGTCGCGGCGGCCTGACGCCGTGCTGTGGATCTGCAAGAGCGACGGGGTCGCCTACTCGGTCGGTGCGTCGCACTGCCCGCAGTGCGGCTGCACCGATTACGTCGAACAGGGATCGGAGGAACACGAAGCGATGGCGAAGATCGCAAAGCAGGGTGGGCCGAGCGACGCGACCGCGTACCCGCCGGCCGACCTCGAAGAGGACACCAGCGGGGCGTACGAGGCGGCGCGTCAGCGGCACGCCGCCGGGCACGCGTCAGCTGCGGACCACGAGTTCCTGCTGACCCACAGGCCGCCGGTCGAGGACGACGCCGCCGGCCGCCGGGCGGCGTACGAGGCGGCACAGGAGCGGGACGCGCGCGGTGAGGCGACGCCCGCCGATGGCGAGCTGCTTCGCTCGTACGGCGCCGACGACGTGCCGTTCGGCGAGCGGGTCGACGAGGGCGACGGCGTCGAGAAGGTCGGCACCGAGCACGTGCTCGTCGGCGAGCACGGGCCGGAGCTCACCGACCTCGCTCCCGGCGCGATGGTCACGCCTAAGGCCGACGAGCCGGACTACGACAGCAAGGACGTGGACTGGCCGCGCGCGGAGTGCGCGGCCCGCGACCTGGCGACCGGCGGCACCCCGAAGCAGCTCGCCGCTCGGCTGCGGAAGGACGACGAGAAGAACGCGCGCCCGGCCGACGCCGAGGGCGTGGACGGGACCGAGCGGTCGTGAAGCCGACAACCGGCCGCATCCTGCGGTACCGCGGCAAGCAGGGTTTCCAGGCCATGCGCGCGGCGATTGTCACTGCCGACGTCGACACCCTCGACCCGCGCGGTGTCGAGTCCGGCACGGTGCCGGCGCTCGACGACGACGAGCACGTGCACCTGTGGGTGTTCACGCCTGGCGAGTCGGGCGGGTTCGCGGAGTTCAACGTGGGTCCGGGCGATGGTCCCGGCGAGTGGTCCTGGCCGCCGAGGTCCTGACCGATGTCGTGGGAGCAGCTGCGGGACATCTTGCGGGAGGCCGCCGACCTGGCGACAGAAGCGGCGGCCTCCCCGCCCGTGGCCTGCCCCCACTGCGGTGAACCGCTGGAGACCGGACCGAACGGTGTCCTGCACTGCAAGTTCGACGGTTGGACAAACAACTAAATAGCAATTCCAGTCCACGACCTGTCGCTATTCAGCGGCTGGGCCCGAAAGCAAGGCAAAGGTAATGGGCGTCAAATACACCTCGCGGGAGGCGGTGAAGGCCGCCACCGACCAGGCCGAGACCGCGCGTTCGAACGCGAGGGTCGACGCCGCCATCGAGTCCGCGTCACGGACGATCGAGCGCAAGATGCACCGCCGGTTCTATCCGTGGACCGGCACCCGCACCCTCGACTGGCCGCCGGACCAGCGGTCCCGGTCGCACGTGCTGTGGCTCGGCGAGGACGAACTGCTGTCCGTGAGCGCGCTGACCGCCGGTGGTGTCACGATCCCGCCCGGCGACTTCTTCCCGCGGCCGGACAACGCCACCCCGTACGACCGGCTGGAGATCAACCTCGCGGGCGGGTCCGCGTTCGGGGCGGGTGACACCTCGCAGCGGGCGGTGTCCATCGCGGGCGTCTTCGGCTACTGCGACGACACTGTGGCCGCCGGCGCCCTGGCCGAGGGACTGGACGTGTCGGAGACCGCGGTCGACGTGACCGACAGCGCGGCCGTCGGCGTCGGTGACCTGCTGCTGGTGGGCACCGAGCGGATGATCGTCACCGGCAAGACCATGCTGTCGACCGGGCAGACGCTGCAGGCGCCGCTCACCGCCGACGTCCGCGCCCAGACGGTGGCCGTCACCACCGGCTCGGCCTACGCCGCCGGGGAGACGCTCCTCGTCGACGCCGAGCGGATGCTCGTGGTGGACATCGCGGGCAATAACCTGATCGTGCAGCGCGCGCACGACGGCAGCACGCTGGCCGTGCACACCGGGTCCACGATCTACGCCCCTCGCACCCTGACCGTCGAACGCCACGCCGTCGGCACCACCGCGGTCGAACACAACACCGCGGCCGCGGTGCGCCGGCACACCCCGCCGGGCCCGATCGCGACGCTCGCCCTGGCGATCGCCGTCAGCGACCTGCAGCAGCAGGCCGCCGGGTACGCCCGCACCAGCGGCTCCGGCGACAACCAGCGCGAGACCGCCGGCAAGGGCGTGGCCGACGCCTGGCGCAACGCTGACCCCTACCGCCGCAAGGCACGCGGGCCGTGGGCCGTATGAGCGTCATCGAGATCGACATCAACGGGCCCCTGTTCGACGGCCGCGCCCTGGTCGCCGTCGAGGACTTCCTCGACGAGGCCAAGGACGAGGTCGCCGCGCAGGGCCTGGCCGAGGTGCACCTCATCCTCGACCGCTCCATCCGTCAGCCGACCCCGTACTACGAGACCCAGGTCCACGTCAGCAACGTGGGCACCGACCGGGTCATCAGCGACCGGGATGTGATCTACGGGCCGTGGCTGGAAGGTGTCGGGTCACGGAACGCGACCACTCGGTTCAAGGGGTACTTCGCGTTCCGGATCGCCCACCAGCAGCTGGAGCAGCAGGCCGGTCCGCTCGCCGAGCGGGTGCTGCCGCCTTACCTGCGGCGCATGGGCGGTGACGGCTGATGGCCCACGGATGGAGCGGCGCCGACCCGGCCGAGGTGACCGACGGGTCGGACTACGAACTCGGCACGGAGCAGCTCGCCAACCAGGACCTGACGATCACCCACGTCCGGGTGTGGACCGGCGCCGGTGAGGTCGCCATCGGCAACCGCCGCGGCCGGATCTGGTCCACAGCCGGTGCACAGCTGGGGATAGCCACCCTCCCGGACGACCTCACGACAGGCTGGTCCGAGCACGAGCTCGACGCGCCCGTGCCGCGTACAGCCGGTCAGAGCTGGGTGGTGTCGTACTCGACCGGCGGCAACTACGGCGCTTTGCCGAACGCCCTCGACAGCGTGGTGATGTCGGTGGACGTGGCGGTTGCCTCGGCGGCCGGCGCCGATGGTGTCCACGGCAATGGGTCGTTCAACGGCTCACCCGGGCAGTTCCCGACGAACCCCAGCTTCAACAACGCGTTCTACGGCGTCGACGTCGTCTACGACCTGGGCATCGAGGGCAACACCGCGCCGACGATCACCCAGCTGACCGCCACCGCGTCGGGGGCGGTGGTCACGGCGGTGGTGGTGGCCACCGACGACCAGACCCTCGTGGGAGCGTCGTACCGGTACGAGTGGGGCGACGGCACTGACAGCACGTCCGCGTCGACGACCGCGCAGCACACGTACGCCGCGTCGGGGACGTACGCGGTGATGGTGTCGGTGACCGACTCCGGCGGCCTGTCCGACCACGCGGCCGTGCCGGTGCTCGTCGTGGTGCCCGCCGGGGACCTGATGGCGTTCAGCACGCGGGACATCATCGACACCGTCCGGTCGCACGCCATGGCGTCGGGCCACTTCGAGCGCACTGCCGGGCATGAGCCGAAGTCGAAGCCCGGCGCGGGCCTGACGTGCGCGGTGTGGGTGCAGCGTGGACCGGCGCCGGCGGTCCGGTCGTCGGGGCTGGCCGCCACCAGCGCGCGGCTGGTTCTGAGCGTCCGGATCTACAAGAACATGATCAGCGACCCGCAGGACGAGATCGACCCCGAGATCGTCGCCCTGGTGGACGTCCTGATGGGCGCCTACAACGGCGACTTCACCCTCGGCGGCCTCGTCTCCGAGGTCGACATCCTCGGGATGCACGGCATCCCGCTGGACGCGGTGGCCGGCTACCTCCAGCAGGACGGCGCGATCTTCCGCGTCATGACCATCACCCTGCCCGTGATCATCGAGAACGCCTGGGAGCAGGTCGCATGAACAGCACCAACGATGACGCCCCCGTGGTCACCGTGACGCCGACGATCTGCGACGGCACCGTGGTCCGCTGGCACCGCGACGTCAACGCCGCAGCGAACCACCGCACGGTCGTGTCGGCCAGCCGCAACGGGGTGTCGATCCACACCGAGTACCTGCACGAGGTCCCGGCCGACTGGCTCACCGCAGCGAACGCGGCGTACGAGCAGCTGCGGCGGAACCGCAACGCCGACGTCGGGCACCTGGCGACGCACCGCAACAGCATCGTCCGCAACGGACCGCTGGTGCCCGTCGAGCGGGAGGCCGACCATGGCTAAGCAGTCCGGCCTCGGTGACCGCCTTTTCTACGCCGGGTACGACGTGTCCGGCGACATCGGCTCGCTGTCGCGGATCGGCGGCGGCCCGGCCGCGATGGACGTCACCGACATCACCCAGTCCGGGTTCGGCCGCATCGGCGGCAAGTTCGACGCCGCGATCGAGTTCAGCGCCTACTTCAACCCGGACAACGACCGCGCGCACGACCGGTTCTCCCTACTCCCCACCGGGCACCAGGCCCTGACGTACTGCCGCGGCACCACGCTGGGCGGCTCCGGTGCTGGGCTGCGCGCCAAGCAACTCGGCTACGACCCCACCCGCGCGCAAGACGGCGGGTTCACCTTCAACGTCGCCGCCGCGGCATCCGACGGCACCGGCCTGGAATGGGGCCGGCAGCTCACCGCCGGGACCCGCACCGACACCGGTGCCACCACGGGCAGCAGCGTCGACCTCGGGTCAGCCTCACCGGGCGCGTTCGGCCTGGTCGCCTACCTGCAGGTGTTCGCGTTCACCGGCACCGACGCCACCATCAAGATCCAGGCGTCGTCCGACAACGCGGTCGGCGACCCGTTCGCCGACGTGGTCGGCGGCGGCTTCACCCAGATCACGGCCGGCCGGACGGCGCAGCGGATCGCCACCGCGGCGATCGCCATCGAGCGCTACCTGCGGGTCATCACCATCACCACCGGCGGGTTCTCGTCGCTGGCGTTCTCGGTGGTGGCCATCCGGTACGACACCGAGATGGAGTTCTGATGCGGCCCCTGACGCGGGCCGACCGGCTGTTGCTGCCCGCGGCGGCGTACCGGACGTACGGCATCGCGGCGCCGGCCGACACCCACCACCGCCCGGCGACGTGCGCCGAGGTGGACTGCGCGGCGCACCTGCACGGGTGGGTGACGACGGTGGACGAGGCCACGGACCTGGGGCAGCGGCAGGCGCATCACATTCGGTCGGCCGCCGGGCGGGGCTACCGCGAGGAACGCACGGCGGCGGGTCTGACCGCGTTCACGTTCCCGCCCGGTCAGCGGTGCTTCCGCCAGCACCGGACCCGGGTCGATCGGCCGGAGCTGTTCTACGTCCGCGGCGGCGACTGGCGCGGCAACCCGACCGGCGAGACGTACCAGCACACCCGACCGGCTGACTGGGTCGACGACTTCGCCACTCATCAGGACCGGCTCGCGACACAGCAGCAACGCGGATAGGAGAGGCAACGCAATGGCCAAGGAGAACGGACTGGGCTGGACCACATTCTCGGTGGACACCAGCGCCGGTGCAGCGAAGGCAATCAAGAACGACATCACGAACTTCCAGTTCGCCACCCCACGGGCGGTACAGGACGTCACCGGCGTGGACAAGTCGGCAATGGAGCGACTGCTCCTGCTGGCCGACTTCTCCGTCACCCCGAACGGGGTGTTCAACGACGAGACCGACTTCTCCCACGACGTGTTCAAGACCGTCCCGTCGACCTCGGTGGCGCGGACCGTGACCCTCACCGTGTCCGGGCAGACCCTCGCGAACGAGTGCCTGTTCACGGACTACGCGCTCACCCGAGCCCAGGACGGCTCCTTCACCTGGACAGCACCGGGTGTGCTGGCCAACGGCACGGTGCCCACGTGGGCGTGACCGACGACACCCCGGCCGGGGTTCGGCTGCCGCGCACGGTGTTCGTGCTGCGCTTCGACGACGGCGACCTCGCCGGGCAGGTCGTGCGGGCCCGGTCGACGAGCGCCGGCGGCGAGGTGGACATCGCGATGGCCGGGGAACGACCGCCCACCGACACGGTGCTGACCGGCAGTGAGCAGGCGGACCGGGTGTACCGACTGTTCCGGGCGTTCGCCCGGTCGCTGCTGTCGTGGACCCTGCTGGACGACGAAACCGGCGACCCGGTGCCGGCCACCTTCGAGGGTCTGCTGTCGCTGGACTTCGGCCACGCCACCCACATCACGTACGCCTGGCTCGACGCGGTCGGCGCCGCAGCACATGCCGACGAGGACCGGGCCGCCACCGAGGCCGAACTGCAGCTGCCTGTCGAGGCCCTCACCGGCGTGGCGCTGGGCTGACCCATGGCCAATGTCGTCGAGATCGTCGTCAAGTCCAAGGACCAGTCCGGTCCTGGGCTGGCTTCTGGCGAACGGAATCTCGACGCATTCGCGAAGACCGGGGTCAAGGCCGGTGACGCGGTCGCCGGGTCGATGGAGAAGATGGCCGACAAGGTCACCGTCGCGCAGAAGCGAGTGTCTGCGGCGCTCGACGCGGAGGCGGAGTCGCTGGCCGAGGTGATGCGCGCCTCGGACCAGGTCGACTTCGAGCGGATCAGCGGTGACACCGACAAGCTGACCGCCGCGCAGAAGCGCCTAGACGAGGCGTTGCGGAAGCAGGCCAAGGCCAGCAAGGACGCGGAGAGCGCCGCGGCGTCACTCGGCCAGGCGCAGGCTCAGGCCGCGAAGGCCGCCGACAAGGCGGCGGCCGACGCCGGCAAGAAGCCGTTCCTGGAACTCGGGGGGAAGAAGTTCTCCGAGTCGATGGTGGCTGGTATCGCGGCTGGCGGTCCGCTGGTCGCCGCGGTTGGGGCGGCGGTCGGCGCTGCGGGTGCGGGTGCGGTGGTCACCGGGTTCGGTGCGGGTATCGCCGGGCTCGGTCTGACGATCGCGGCGAACTCGGGCCCGGTCAAGGGTTCCATTGAGAAGTTCAAGGCCGAGATCGGCGCGGATATGTCGCGCATTTCGGCGCCGTTTCAGCAGACGTGGGCGGTCATTCTCGATCAGGGCGAGAAGACGTTCGACAAGTTCAGGCCCGCCCTGGAGAAGTCGATGGGTGATCTGGCGCCGGTGATGTCTCGGTTTGTGGCTCGGCTTGGTCAGGGGTTCGCGCAGTTGGTGCCGGCGATCGCGCCGATCACCCGGGCCTTTTCGAAGGTGCTGGACGATTTGGGTCCGCGGATGCCGCAGGTCATCGGCGGGATCGAGAAGTCCCTTACCCGGTTGGCGTCGTCGATCGAGCGGAACCCGCAGGCGTTCGGCGATTTCATCAGCATTGTCGGTAAGGCGATTGAGCTTGTGCTCAATTTCGGGATGGCCGTCAATGAGGCAAACGCGATTGTTCACAAGGCGTGGGACTTCGTCACGCTGAAGCAATTCCGGGGTGAGGCAGAGGGCGCCACGGGTGCGGTCGAGGGGCTCGACGGGGCGCAGCTGAAGGCGAAGCAGTCCGCGGCCGACATGGCCGAGGCCGAGCGGGCCGCGAAGGACGCCGCCGCGGCGCTGGCTGACGCGATCCGCGACCTGACCGACGCCACCTACGCCAACATCGGCGGCGAACTCGCACGCAAGGCCGCGGTCGACGCCAGCGACGAAGCCCTCAAGACCTACACCGAGGCGGTCCGCGACCACGGGGCGAAATCCGAGGAAGCGTCGGACGCGCTGCTCGGCGTGGAGCAGGCCGCGTTGGCGGTGGCCGAGGCGACGTACAACGCCGCGCTGGCGCAACAGACGGCATCCGGGCAGGCACAGAACTCCGTCGCCGCGCAGACCGCTGCTCGCGACGCCCTGATGAACATGGCCGCGCACGCCAAGGGGCCGGCGCGCGACGCGATCCTGGCGCAGGCCGACGCCGTGCAGCAGTTGATCAACAAGCTGAACGCCGTCAACCGCACCTTCAACGCCAAGGTGATGATCAGCTATCAGGGCACCGTCCCACAGGGGTTCCAGGCGGCGTCCGGCCGGACCGGCCTCGCCCACGGCGGCATCACCGGCGCGGCGGGCGGTGGCCCCCGCTCCCGGCAGACCCTCGTCGGTGAGCACGGCCCCGAGATCGTCGACCTCGCACCCGGGTCCACCGTCCACACCGCGGGTGAGACGCAGCGGATGCTCAGCCAGGGCGGCACCGGCGGCTTCACCCTGACCGAGCTGGTGCTGCCGCGCGGCAGCATCGAGGCCCTGCTCGTCGAGATCCTGCAGAAGGCCATCCAGGACCGCGGCGGCATGGGGCGGGTGTTCGTCGCATGACCACCTTCCCTCAGTTCCCCCGCGACCTCGACGCGGAGCTGTTCGTCCCCGGCACCGGGTGGGTGCCGCTCGGTGCCTACCCGCTGCAACGGGGGTCGTTCCGGCTGGAACGCGGTCTCGGGTCCAACGCGACCGCCGTGGTGCGGGGCACGGTGTCCGGCGAGTTGAACAACCGCGACGGCCGCTTCAGTCCACGGAACCCGCGTGGCCCGTACTACGGCAAGCTCGGCGTCTACACCCCGTTCTACCTGGGTACGCGAGTCATCGAGGACGCGTTCGCCCGCACCTCGGCGTCGTCCTGGGGCAGCACCCCAGCCGGGCTCGCGTACACCACCCTCAGCGCCGGCGGCACCATCGCCGCGGCGGACTACAACGTCGCCGCCGGCGTGGGCACCCACTCGGTGCCGGCCGCGGTGGCGTCCCGCGCCACCTACCTCGCGGGCCACGTGTACCGCGACGTCGACGTGACGGTCGACGTCAGCCTGCCGTTCACCAACGTCACCGGCGGGTCGATCACCCTCGGGGTGATGCTCCGCGGCAAGTCCACCTCCGAGTACTACCTCGCGACCGCCACCATCACCACCGCCGAGGCCATCGAACTCGGCTGGGAACACTCCACCGAGGGCCCCATCAGCGGCGCCACGGCCGTCACCGGCCTCACCCATGCCACCGCCCAGACGCTGCGCCTGCGGGTCCTGCTCGAGGGGCAGACCCTGCGGATGAAGGCGTGGCCGGCCAGCGGCGCCCAGCCGTACGCGTGGCCCCTGGTGTGGTCCAACGTGGTCGCCGGGGCCGACATCCAGGTGAGCGGGTTCGGCTGGGTCGGGCTGATGGCCCGCGTCGACGCCGGCAACTCCAACGCGAAGCCGGTCATCGCGTCGTGGGACAACCTGGTCGTCAGGGTGCCGGAGGGCGCCGGGGAGATCACCGAACTACCCGTCGAGTGGGACAAGTCCGGCACCGACGTGTGGACCCCGTTCGTCGCGTCGGGGGTGCTGCAGCGGCTGGCCGCCGGCACCGGGGTGCTGGAGTCGGCGCCGCGGCGGTTCATCCCCACCAATGGGGCCCCGGTCGGCTACTGGCCCCTCGAGGGCGCCGAGCTCGCCGACGCGCTGCGACCGGTCGTGGGTACGCCACCGGCGGTGCTCGCCAGCTCCCTCAACTCGTCGGCGCACTTCGGCAAGGGCCAGTTGGCTTCGTGGCTGTCGCCGGTGTGCGCCCTGTTCGGCAACGACAGCGTCACCGTCAAGGTCACCATGCCCACCGCGTGGGCGACGACCGACGGGTGGCGTGTCGAGTTCGCCCGCCGCGGCGGGCGCGGCTCCGACACCACCCTCGTCATCCGCGGTGTGGCGGACGTGTGGACGTGCACGTTCCGGCCCGCGGTCGGCGACGTCGTGGTGCAGCCCCCGACAGGCGGGTCCACGTCGATCGGTGTCGAGGCCCTCTACGACGACGCCGTCCACCAGATCATGTTCTCCGCGCACCAGGTCGGCGCCGACGTCGTGTGGACGATCGACCTCGACTACGACGCCGCGGGCAGCGGCGCCACCCTCGGCGCCCACACCCTGCAGGGCGTCACCTCGGTCACCCTCGGAGACCCGACCGTCCACTCCGAGCCGTACGCCGTCGGTCACCTCGCGATCGCACCGGAGGCGTTCGTCGCGTCGACGGACTCGTGGCACGCCCTCACCGGGTTCCGGGGTGAGAAGGCGGGGTGGCGGTTCGCCCGGCTGTGCGACGAGCTCGGTATCGGCCGCAACCTCCTCGGCCACCCCGAGGACACCCAGCCGATGGGGCCGCAACGCGCCGGGCAGAAGGGCATCGTGCTGCTCGAGGAATGCACGGTGTCGGGGTCGATGGGTGAGACCCGCGGCCTGAGCGGACTGTGGTTCCGCACGCTGCGGGACCGGTACAACGACGACCCGACCCTGACCCTGGACTACGCGCAGGGCGAGTTCGACGAGTTCAAGCCGGTCGACGAGGCGAGCGTCCTGGCCAACAAGGTCACCGCCTCCCGGACCGACGGCGGCACCGCCACCTCCGAGCTCACCACCGGCCGCCTGTCGACGCTGGCACCGGAGGACGGCGGCGCCGGCGAGGTCGCCACCACGGTGCCCGCCCCGGTGGCCACCGACAAGCAGCTGCCGCATATCGCCGGGTGGGCCCGCCGCCTCAGCACCGTCGACGAGTCCCGGTACCGGATCGGCCTGCAGCTGGGCAACGACCGGTACCAGACCGCGTCGGGGGCGCAGGCCCGCGCCGCCGCGGCGCAGGCCCTGACCGTCGACGACGTGCTGGCCGTGCTCAACCCGAAGGACGTGCTGGCGCCGGACACGATCCGGCAGGTGCTGCGCGGGGTGACCGTCGACCTGTGCCGGTACCGGCACGAGCTCGCGATCAACACGGCACCGGCCAGCCCGTACGACGTGTTCACCGTGGAGGACCCGGTGCTCGGCCGCCTGCACGCGAGCGGGTCGGTGCTGGCGGTGGCGATCGACGACAACGACACGGCGCTGTCGGTGGCGTCGCCGGCGCGGCGGCGGTGGGCGACCACCACGGAGCCGTACGTGGCGCGGATCGGCGGCGAGGACATCACGGTCACGGCCTGCGCCGACGAGGTGATGTCAAGCATCGTCGCCGGGACGGTGGCGCACGGCAACAACGCGAGCGTCGCACCAGGCCTGCCGGCTGGCCACGTCAGCGGCAACACGCTGCTGTGTCTGGCGGCGATCCGCAACAGCGGCGCCGGGGTGCCGTCGGGCTGCTCGGCCAGCTCTGGTGCCTACACCCGGCTGCCCGTGTTCGAGGCGGCGAGCAACGTCCAGCTGTTCGCGAAGATCGACAACGGGGCGGAGACGACCCCGACCGTCACGTTCACGGGCGGCGTGGCCAACGCCGACACGTCGGCCCAGATCATCAAGATCGCGGGCGCCGTCTACGACGTCGACGAACTGCTCGTCCGCTCGGCCAGCGCCCTCAACGCGGCCGCCCAGAACATCGCGTTCCCCGGGCTGACCGTGAAACTCCCCAACTGCCTGATCATCTACGTCGGCTGGAAAGCCGACGACTGGACCAGCGTCGCCGCGCTGGCCGGCGCCACCGAGATCGGCGAACCCGACACCACCACCGGTGATGACCAGGGCATCGTCTGGGACTACGTCCCTCAGACCCTCGCCGCGCACATCCCCACCGGCGAATTCGTCGTCACCGGCGGCGCGAGCGCGATCTCCCGCGGGGCCGTGCTGGCGCTGCGCTGCGACCGGCAGGCCTGGACCGTCACCCGCGGCACCGCGTGGGCCGGCGCCCACTCCGTCGGCGACCCCGTCCGGCTCGCCTCAACCCATGCCCTCGGACAGTAGGAGCCACCGGTGACGTTCCCTGCGGGCCTGGAGATGACCGGCGACGAGCTCGATCTCGCCGTCGAGAAGCTCATCGCGCGCGGCCGCCGCACTACCCCGTCGACGGCGTCGACCGGCTCCACCGTGGCCGTGCTGCGCCTGGACGACATCCCCATCGAGGGCGGCTACGCGTACGCCATCCGCTGCCCCGGTCTCGGGGTCCGGTCGACGGTGGCGGCCGACCTCGTGCAGTGCCTCATCCGCTACACCACCGACGGCTCCACCCCGACCACGTCGTCGCCGATCCTGCAGGGGTCGATCGTCCTGAAGGCGGTGCCCGGCGGCAGCACCGCCGTGTCGCTCGACCTCGACGTCGAGTACTACCCGGCGCCGGGCGGCACGGAGCAGCTGTCCCTGCTGCTGTGCGTGATCCGCCTCGGCGGCACCGGCTCGTGCTCGATCTTCGCCGACGGCTCCGGCTACGTCATCGACCTGCGGGTCTACAACATGGGGCCCGACGTGGGCGACACCGGGACCGACCTGTGACCAGCCCACGGAGGACGACCATGACCCGAGTTCAGAGCCTCGCCGCACCACCCGCCGGCGGCACCGGGCCCGCCGTGGTGGAGGTGGCCGAGCCGACGACGTGGGCCGTGGACCGCGACGCCGGCACCGCCTCCCTCGTGGTGCTGGGCGACAGCATCAGCGTGGGCCCGCCGTTCGCGTCCTGGCCGAATGTGTGGCCGGGCAGGGTGTCCTGGGAGTGGCCGGTCACCAACCTGTCCCGTCACGGCGTCATGCCGGGCGACCTGGTCCCCAACGGGTGGTGCGGCAGCCGTGCCCCCTGGTACACGGACTGGGGCGCGGCCGTCATCGCGCAGGTCGGCCAGTCGCAACCCTCCGCCGTCATCATCGCCCTCGGAGCGGTCCCGTACGGGTTCATCGGCCAACACCCCGTCGACTTCGCGGCGAGCCTGCGCCGGGTCGTGGACAGCGTCCGCCAGGTGTCGCCGCGCAGCACCATCGTGCTGGTCCATACCCCCGGGTTCATCGCGGCGCACGGCCAGCACTGGATCTTCGTCGACTACGGCAGTCGGATGGCGGAGATCGTCGAGGAGACCCCGAACTCGGCGTACGTCGACTTGGCCCGCGACCTGCCGTGGGCCAACACCGACACCAGCGGGGCGTTCACCGCCGACCACGTCCACCCCGGCCAGTCCGGCCACGTGATGATGGCCGTCGGGATCGTCGTCCGGCTGCGGTGGCTCTCATGAGCGAAACGGAACCGGGGGCCTACGACCGCGGTGTCATCGCGGGCGCGATCGAGGCCAGACTCGCCGGCCACGACCGGCACTTCGACTCGATCAACGGCTCGCTCGCGCGGATCGCCGACGAACTGCGCGGTCTCGCGGACCAGTTGCACACCCTGTCGTTGGCCGTGCAGTTGCTGGGCACGCAGGCGGTAGCCCGTGACGCCACCGTCGTCACCACCGCGGCGGCGTTGAAGGACGCCGACGAGGCCCGTCGCAACGTCAGCGAGCGTGGCTGGTCGCCGTGGGCCAGGGGCCTCGCCGTGCTGGCCGCTGCCGTGGGGGTGGTCGGCCTGTTCCTCATCCTGCGTGGCCCGTGATGACCACCGCCGCCCAGCCCGGACACCAGACCTGCCGTACTCCCTCCCCGGACCCCGGAGGTTCCCGCAGTGGACGTAGCCAGTCTGCTGCCATCCCTGGACACCCTCGCCCAGGGTGGCCTGCTCGCCGGGCTGCTCGGCCTCGTGCTGCGGGTGATGTACGTGGAGCGGCGGGAGCACCGCGAGGAGAGCGCCACCTACCGGGCGCGGATCGTCGAGCTGGAGGACCACGCGCGCACCCGGATCCGAGAGCACGAGGCCGAGGTCGACGCCGAACGGGACAAGCGCCGGGCGGCCGAGGACGTCGCGGCCCTGGCCGAGCGCACCGCGCTGGCCGCTGACCGACTGCGAGACGCGATCAAGCGGGAGACGGAATGACCACAGGACGGCACCAGGCACCGACCCGGCGTGACCTATGGGTCTTCGCGTTGGTTGTGGCGCTCGCGATCGTCGGCGGGTCGGTGTTGATCGACAAGGACTCGGAGGCGGACCGCGCCGACACCGCCGACAGCCGCGCCGACGTGGCCGTGGAGCAGCGTGACACCGCGGTGGCGCAGGCCAAGGGCCTCGGCCAGCAGATCACCGACGCGTGCACCGCCGACGGCGGCCTGGCCGCCCAGATCGCGGACCTGTGCGCCCGCGCGCAGCGGGTGGTGGACCAGCCGGAGCCGGACCGCATCGACACCGACGCGCTCGCCAGCCTCGTCACCGCGCGGGTGCTGGCCACGATTCCCCGGCCGCGGGACGGCCGCGACGGGGCGACACCGCCGTGCGCACTGCTGCCGCCGTTCTGCGCGGGCACCGACGGCACCGACGGCGAGGACGGCAGCGACGGACGCAACGGCCAGGACGGCGCCGACGGCCGCGGTATCGCCGCGACCGAGGTCCGCGACGGTCGCCTGTTCATCACCTACACCGACGGCGAACAGGTCGACGCCGGCCCGGTGCCACCGGGCGCGGACGGCCGCGGGATCACTCGCGCGGAGGTCGTCGACTGCCGACTGATCGTGACCTACACCGACGGGGCCACGCAGGACGCCGGCCAGGTGTGCGACCCCAACCCTGCCCCGCTGCCCCTGTTAGGAGGCTGACGATGACGACCCTTCGCATCATCTCGCGCGCCGAGTGGGGTGCCCGGTACGACAACGGCGGCGGCCCGGCGCCGATCCCGGCGTCGGAGTGCTGGCTGCACCACTCCGTCACCGGCGCGCCCGGCGTCGACGCGACGTTCGAGCAGGACGTCGCCGCGATCCTGGCGTTGGAGCGGATCGGCGAGGACCGCTTCGGGCAGGGCATGTCGTACACGTGGCCGATCTGCCCGTCGGGCCGGATCTTCGAAGGCCACGGTGTCGGTCGGCTGGGCGCGCACACCGGCGGCCGCAACGGCGTGGCCCGGGCCATCTGCTTCGTCGGCAACTACGAGACCAGCCGACCCTCGACCGCCCAGATCCGCTCGGCGGCGTGGCTGCTCCAGCACGGCCGCGATCGGGAGTGGCTCCGCGTGGCCGCGCTGCGCGGTGGCCACCGGGACGTGCTGCGGCTGACCGGCGACTCCATCGCCACCGACTGCCCCGGCGCGCACGCCTACACGCGCATCGGCGACATCAACCGGCTCGCCGCCGGACCACCCATCGACATGGAGGACGACATGCCCCTGACCAAAGAAGACGCACTGCTGGTGGCGCAGACCGTCTGGGGGACGCAGTTCCCCGGCGGCCACGCCCAGGCCCACCTCACCGTGACCAACGCGAACAGCTGGGAGATCAAGACCCAGCTGGCCGCGCTCGACGGCACGCTGGACCAGCGGGACGCGGCCCTGCTCGCGGCCATCCGCGCGGACGGCGAGCAGGTCGACGTGCGCCAGCTCGCGGCCGCGCTCGCCCCGATGCTCCCGACCGGGACCGACCCCCACGAGCTGGCCGCGGCGATCGCCGACGAGCAGGACCGCCGGGCCCGCGACAGCGACCCGGCCACCGGGCCGGCCAGCTGACCGAGTGGCCGCACCCACCACCCCGGCGGAGCCACCACCCCCGCCACCAGCCAAACCCAAGCCAGCCCCAGCCCGACCACCACGGAGGTAGTCATGCCCGACCCCACCGCCACCGGCTCAACCGCCACCGAACCCGTCGTCACCGCCGAGTCCATCCGCGTCGTCCTGGCCAGCGCCGTCGCGCTGGGCTGGGCCACCTGGGACGAGCCACGCATCATGGCCATCGCCACCGGCGCCGCCGTGCTCGTGTCCATCGGCGCCACCGTCTGGGCTCGCGCGAAGGTGACGCCGCTGGCCCGCCGCCACCTCGGCACCTGACCTCTGCAGAGGACGCCCGGCCACCCCCGACCGGGCACGACCGCCCCGCCCTGGCTACCTGCCGGGACGGGGCGGTGTCGTGCGCGCGGGGTCAGAGGCTGGCGAGCCCGGCGACGGCCAGCACCACGGCGAGCGGCAGGTAGACGGCGAGGACGGTCCGGGACAGCGCCGCACGGTAGTAGCGGGTCGTGGCCCGGTACGGCCTGACGTCCATCCGCAGCCACGGCACGCCGCCACCGATGACCGCGTTGTACAACGCGCGGAACAGCCGGGACTGCCACAGGTAGTAGCCGTCCAGGGCGCCGATGGCGAGGATCACCGCGATGGCCGGCCAGACGATGACGGCGGCCTGGCCTGCGACGGCCGCGTTGCCGCTGAGGGAGACCGCGGCGGCGGCGGTGGTGATGGTGACGGCGGCACCGCGCAGGGGCAGGGCGTGTCCGGCGAGCCGGGCGTTGATCGCCTGAATCAGCTTGGCGTGCTCGAGCACGTCGTCGCGGGACGCGCGCTGCCGGACGGTGATGCGGCGGGGGCGGGGGTGCAGCATGGCGGTCTCCTGTGTCTCAGGCAACGAGGATGGCGGCGGCGGCGAGGTGGTAGCAGGCGCGGCCGTGCTGACCGGCCGGGCAGGTGCAGGTGCCGGTGGCCAGCTCGACGCGGTAGGCGACGTCCCCGGCGGTCGACAGCGCGGCGTAGGTGGTGCCGGCGGTGCGGATGACCGCGTGCAGTTCGAGGCTCTCGACCGCCTTGGCGACCTGCGCCGGCTTGAACAGCGCGGCGGCGGCCTTGGCGGCGACGGCGATGCGGGTCTGGCAGGTGCGGCCGTAGCCGGCGGCGACCGAGCGCAGCGCGGTGAGGGTGCGTCCGCAGCGTCCACACTTGGCGGTCGGGGCGGGGCGCAGGCGGCGGGCGGCGTCGGCGGTGAGGACGACGTGCTCTTCGCGGCGACGGTCGGCGCCGCGGCGGTGGAGGACGGTGGCGATGACGGCGGTCTCGCCGTGCTCGGCGACGAGGTCGTCGACGCGCTGGGCCAGCTCGACACAGGTGACGCCGAGCTCGGCCGCGAGGGCGGTGAGGCTGATGGTGTCGGTTGCGGCTGCGGTCGTCATAGGAGAAACCTTATCCGGTTGGCGGACGAGGTTTAAGGGCCGAACGGGTGAACCTCAACCGCCCAGCGGATAAGGTATCGTCCCGGGGGTGAGCACCACCTGGACCGCCGACGCCTGCGCCGCGCACTGGGGCGTCACCCGCGATTCCTGGATGCGGTACGTCCGCGCCGGCCGCGCCCCGAAGCACGACCACTACGACCCTGAGACCGGCGAGCGCGTGTGGTTGGAAGCTGCCGTCCGAGCCTGGCAACGCCCCGGCCAGGGCGTCGGCGGCGGCCGGCCACGCAAGACGGCGGATACGCCCGACTGACCGAAGGCGTCAAGATCAGGCGACCGGCGACGATGCTTGACCGGCTCGGCGGCGCCTGACGTACCCTCGGCCTCGCGCGTCTTCCCCCGCGCTCCGCGTCAGCGTCGAGCCACGGGAGTCCGCCATGCCCGATCTCAGCCAGATCCCCATGCCACCGGACCGGTACACCGTCGACGACCGCGTCGGCACCGTGCACCCGGACCGCTGCCCGGCCGGGCACCGCAGCGGCGTCGACGGGGTCCGCTGGATACACAGCGCACCGTCCCCCGGCTCCGCCAACTACTGGCTGTGCCTCGGCTGCGACCCCGTCCGTGGCCGCCGGTTCCGGGCAGCGGTCGAACTGTACGACGACCTGTCGTGGTGGTTCGACGACCTGCAGGTGAGCAAGCGGGCGTACTGGAAGGCGCGGCACCTCGCGCGGTGACGGTCAGATCCGCCAGTGCAGCGCGGTGACCTCGACACCGGGCCGGGCGCCGGCGAGCGCGTGCGCGAGCAGGAACGCCTCGGCGTCAGTTGTGGCGGCGACCACGACGCGGGTCCGGTACACGGCGGTGACACCGCGTTTCAGGTCCGCGTGCGTGGCCGTCTCCGCGTCGAAGCTGTAGACCGCGACGTCACGCCTCGATCCACGCGGGCGGGTTGGCCCAGTACTCCCGGTGCGCTTCGATCAGCCACCGGTCCGCCGCTTCCCGGTCCGGTTCGGCCGGCAGCGGGCTGGAGTCGAGCAGCGCGGTGAGCTCCGCCTCCGCCTCGCTGGCCGCGTCGAGCGCCCACTCCTTCGACCGCTCGCCGTACCGCAGGGCGGTGAGGTCGGACCGCCACGGCTCGGGCATCGGCAGCGTCAACCGTCCGGTGCGCAGCAGTTCGACGCCCTGCACTCCGAGTCGCACCATGTGGTAGGCGAACTTGGTGTCGAACCCGTGGAGGTCGACCAGCTCCGGCCGGTTCGTGTGTCGCTGCCCGCGGAGGCCGAGCATCTGCTCGCGTTGGGACCGCAGGTAGCCGATGAACCGGTGTCCGGCCTGCCGGGACAGGATCATCTCCGGGTGCTCGCGCAGGTACCGGCCGGTGGCGGTGCTGTCGACGACCTCGGAGTCCGGGACGAACAGCGGCAATAGCACCGTCGGGTTGCCCTGCAGGGCGAGCCGCAGCCACTTCCGCAGCGAGTAGATCACCAGGTCGATGTCACCTGGTCCGGAGCGGACGCCCTGCGGTTGGGTGCGGTACTCGTACTGGTCGAACCGGCGCAGGCCGATGACGTACTCGGGTGGTTCGAGGCAGATGCCCATCTCGTCGCGGTCGTCCTGTTCGGCCACGGTGACGCCGTGGACGCCGCTGCCGACCTGGGTGCGCAGGATCTCACCGCGCAGCGCGAGGTCGCGGGCCGTCGGGGTGGAGTGCGGGCCGGTGAACGCCGCCGTGTAGATCACGCCGCCCATCATGCAGCCCTGCGGATCGCATCGGCCAGCTCGTCGGCGTGGGACCGGTCCACCACCGTTGTCGACCGGTCGGTGCCCTGCCACGACACCAGGACCCCGATGGCCGCGCGGCCGCGCATGTCCACCCGGTCGACGATGATCGTGCACGGGTGCCCGTCGGCCGTGTATGCCTCGACGAGCGTCCGGTACGACAGGTCACCGTCGTCGCCGTTCACGACTCGATCACCTGCGTCAGCCGGTTCGCCTCGGCGTGCATGCCGTCGGCGATCTGCGCGCACCTGGTGGCCTCGTCGACGTGATGGGTGGCCCGGTCCCGGTGGTGCACCGCGCGGCGCCCGTACCGGCCGGCCGCGGTGCGCAGCTCCCGGACGAGCAGGCGGCCCTCCGTCTCGACGTCGGGCGACGGTGCGATGTGCCCGTCGGTGCGGCCGCCGGGGATGACGGTCAGGTGCCGACGACGTCGACGGTGGGTCTCCGGTCGCTCACCGAGCGGCCGTGTCCGAGAATCTTCCATGGGTCTCGCCTCCTGGGGCGGGGTCAAGCCCTCCGGCCGGTGCTCGTAACACCGAGCCGGGGGGCGTCCAACAACGGGGTCTAGGTCGTTCCGCACACCTCGAAGAACATGTCGGCAGCGACGAGCCACGGCTCCAGCGGCGCCTCGGCCGTCAAGCCGAGCAGACCAGCCCGGGAGCTCACCTGATCGGAGTCCGACGGCAGGGCAAGTGCGAAGATGGCGTCGGCCAGGATCTTGCGCTCAGTGGCCGAGCCGATGTCCTTGCCGCTCTCGTCGACCGCCCGAGCGAACGTGTCGCACGCGAGCTGGCCGGCCTGGTCCAGCGCCACCGTCGGCCCCGCCGCCGACGTTGTGGCATCGGTCGTGGTGGTCGTCGAGCTGGCCGCCGGCTGCACCGCCGGGTCGTCGTCGCCCCGGGTGGCGGCGATGAAGCCGCCGACCGCCGCCACGACGATGAAGGCGATCAGGCCGATGACCACCCCGAGGTTGGGGCCGCGACGGTCGGGCGGCGGCGGATCGGTGGGCTGGCCGGGGGTGGGCGGGTCCTGCGGGGCCATGGGGGCTCTCCTCGGTGGGCTACCCCCGCGTATCGCTCGCCGAACACGCAGCATTAGCCACGCGGTCGCGACGAGCGACCAACCGATCACCACCGAGCGGAGATCGCCGACGGCCACACCGGCGACGGTGCCGGCCGCGGTGAGCGCACCAGCCGCGAGTAGGCGCCACCGCTGGCGCCCAGGACGGGGCGGCGGCCGGGACCCGGTCGGCGGTCCTGCCGCTGCCGGTGAGGGCTGCGCCGTCGGCACGGGCCGTTCACCGGGTCCCGGCGCGGGTGGCGTTGACGGCGTCGCTGCGGGTGCCGCCGTCCCGCCCGGCGCCGGACGCGACGCGGCACGCCGGACCCGTCCGCGTGCCCGCCGCAGCAGCGCGGTCAGCTCGTCGAGCAGCTGCCCGACGTCGGCGGGGGCGGCGCGCAGATCGGGATGCCGCTCGAGCAGCGCGGCGAGCTGGGTGAGGAGATCGTGACCGGCGCCGGCCAGCACGGTCGCCGGGTCCACGGTGCGGGCGGTCACAACGCCACCTCAGAGCGGGCGCCCGTTGTCCTCGTAGTACTCGCCCGTGACGAGTTTGTAGTAGCAGACGTTGACCGCGGTGAGGAGATGCACGGCCTCGGCGGGGCTGAGCCGGACCCGCCGACCCTCGTGGTAGATGTAGACGTGCTGGCCGCGAACGGCGACCGCGAGCCAGTCCGGTTCACCATCCGCGTTCTCACAGCGGACGCGTTGTACCCGTTCCCCCATGTCACCGTCCAGTCGCCGACATCTCGATCACTGTCCGTAGTTGATCTACCTTCCGCCACTGAACCCGGCTGGATGGTCGTAGCTATCACCCGAACGGGTGACACGACCCGGGTCATGACCGGCCGCCCTGGACCAGGGCCAACGTCGACCGCTGCTTGTCCCGCAGCGACCGGGCCGTCATCTCGTCCACCGAGTCGGCAGCGCCCTCAGGCTCGACCAGGGTGTACATCGCGGTCGTCTCGGGGCTGCTGTGACCGAGGAGGATCTGCAGCTTGCGGATGTTCGGCTCCACCTCCAGCGTCCGGGTGGCGAAGGAGTGCCGCAGGTGGTGCCCGACGTGCTGGATGTCGAGCTCGGCGAAGTGCTGCCGGATGCGCTCACCCACGTCGGCCGGCCGGTAACCCTTGCCCGACGGCTTGGTGAACAGCGGCCCCTGCCCGCCGCGGAACGGCCGCAGCGCGCTCGCCACCTCGGCGGCCACCGGGACGCGGCGGACCTTCCCCCCTTTGCCTCGGACGGTGAGCCACAAGCCGCCGCCGGCGCGGTCGGCCAGGTCTCCCGCTCGAAGGCCGGCGACCTCCATCCGGCGCAGTCCGCCGTAGCGGTACAGCATCAGCCAGGCGAACAACTCGGGGTCGTGGGTGGCTGCGTCCAGCGCGAGGAACACGTCGGGCTCTTCGACCGGGTCCGGGTTCCCCTTCTTGATCCGCTTCGGCCGCTTCACCCGCGCGGCCGGGTCGTCAAGCCGGTACTCGACCACGCCGACGAGGAACTCGCCGAAGAACAGGTGCAGCGCGCTGATGTAATTCGCGGCTGACCGCGGCGAGCAGGTCAGTGCCTCGCGCCACTCCTGGAGCTGCGCGTACTGGGCGTCAACGAGCGCGACCTTGTGATGTGCGGACAGCCAGTCGGCGGCCCGCCAGTACACCCGGCGGTAGGAGTCGATGGTGAGCTGGGCCCCGCCCTCGCTGGCGTACCAGCGGATGAAGCGGCCGATGTGGAGTTCGTTGCTCTTGGTGCGCCCCTTCTTACCTCTTGTACTCGGTGGCATGTGTCGGCCAACGACCCTGTATTTGCGCTGGTCACGCGGTGTTGGCATGATGCCTCGATCGAGTAACCCCGAGTCGGGTGACGATGGCGCCGCTATGCCCGGAGTTCGGCGCTCGTGACCCTCTGTCGAGCAGCCTCGTTACGTGTTCTGACGCCGGCTGGTAACGCGGCCAAGTACGACCTCCGGTGATATCGCCAGAGAAGGCCCTGACCTGCGGTGATCCTTGTCGAGTGTCCTGTCCATAACACGGATTATCGACGGCGATATCGACAGAATGCATCGCGCCGTAACTGTCCGTGCCCGTGGCGGCTTCGCGCTCGGCGAGTTGCGACAGCTTGGCCGCGAGCTGTGCCGCGGGCAGGAGCAGATCGGATGCCTGGACGCCGAGGGCGGTGGCCAGGACCGGCAGGTCCTCGATCTGCCAGCGCCTCCGGCCGCTGATCTTGTTGGCCACGGCGTTCTCTTGAAGTCCCATGGCCTGGGCGAGCTGCTTGGCGTACTTCATGCGCCGCCAGCCCATCAGGGCGTCGACATTCCGACGTATCACTGGCTGCAGGATGTCTGACTCCTCGGCTGTCACCCCGCCATCGTGCCTGATTATCTGCCACCCCGGCAAGTAATCCATCCGGGTGATACTCCGGACCGATATGCCAAACGGTCTATCAATCTGCCGAGCTGGCAGATAATCTACCGACATGGCTCGCACCCCAGAGATCCGACGACTGGCCTCCAAGGCCGTCGGTGGGCCCATCGCGCAGTGGATCGATGGGCATCGCAAGTCCGCTGTCCAGTTGACCTACCCCCAGATCGCCAGCCTGCTCGCGGCTGATCACGACATCTGCGTGAGCGCCGAGACGCTGCGGGTCTGGCACATCAACGCCGACGCCGAGCCGGACCTCGCCGACACCGCCTAGACCGGCTGTCGCCCCGACCGGACCACGAACCAGCCGGGTCGGCAGCCACCCACGGTCAGCAGCGCGCACCTCCCTCGGCGCAGCAGCGGCCACCCCGGCCGGCGGGGTGTCAGCACCACCCCGTCGGCCACCAAACGCAGACAGCAAGCGGGGCGCCGGATCGCACCCGGCGCCCCACCGCACCGACCGAAGGGAAGTGACCTCCCATGGCCACCACGACCGTACCGCCCGAGACGGAGATGGAGCAGATCCGCGTGTTCGCGCCGGGCGAGCTCGACCGCCTCTTCGCCGACGACGCGCCGGCCGCCGGGCATTGCCCGCGTTGCGGCGGCGGCTACAAGTGCCCGTGCACGCACTGCCAGGCGTGCAAGGAGACCTACGGCCAGTGCGCCTGTCCGAAGGGTGAGGTCGACGGCCTGTTCGTGCCGGTGGCCCGGGGCGGTGACCCGGTCGTCAACGTCGAGGCGGTCGTCTGCCCCACCTGCGGGCGCCTCCCGTGCGGCTGCATGTCCGGCCCGCCGGTCGACCGGTCCGACCTCGTCCAGGCGTGGCACGACGCGCAGCACTCCGCCCGCTACGACGACGCCGAGGACCTCGTGACGCAGACCAAGGACGCCATCCGCACCGCCGCACTCCCCGGCCTCACCGTCCTCGACGGCGACGGCTACGACCAGCTCCTCGACACCGACGGCGACCCCGGCACCCCCATCGCATGGGGCAGGCCGCCCGTGCTGACCATCACCGACCACGACGGCAGCCAGCTCACCGTGCAGCGCAGCAACGACCTGCACCGCGTGGCCATCGCCGACCACAACGGTGCCGTGTACCTGGCCGACACCGCCCTCGACGCCCTCGCCGAGCACCTGCTCCACCGCGGCACCGAGCTGGACGCCCTCGACCGGCACATCCAGGCGCTGCGCACCCTGGCCATCCGGCACGGCGGCGGCGGGTCGAACCTGCGGGCCGCGGTCGAGCACCTGGTCGACGAGCTCCGCGACCGCAGGACCCCCGCCCCGTCGACCGGCGGCCGGGTCGCGTGATGGCCACCGTCAACCGCCGATCCGGTAACACGGCGTCGGTCCGCGCCGTCCGCCTCGGTGACCCGCTGAGCGACCGCGAACGGCTCATCCTGATCCTCGTCGCCCGCGGCTACACCAACGTGTCCATCGGCCTCGAGCTGCACCTGACCGACAACACCGTCGCCGGGCTGCTGCGGGTGATGTTCGCCAAGACGGGCGCCCGCTGCCGCACCACCCTGGTCACGCGGGCGTTCGCCCCGTTCGGCTTCGGCATCGAGACTGCCCCGTCGTCGCGGCTCATCCCGGCGGCGCCCAACGCCACGGTCACCGCCACCCGTCAGCTCGTCGCGACCGCCGCGAGGGTGTCGTGAACGCCGACGACCGGCTGGTGCCGGTGTACATCGTGACCCGCCTGTCGGACCTGCTCGGCCCGGTCGGGTTGTCCCGGCTGCTGCCGCAGGTGCTCGACGCCTACGACGCGACCGAGACCGCCGACGTGGCCGTCCACCTGGTAGGGATGCTCACCCCGCGCGACGCCGAGGCACTCCTCGGGCCGCTGCTCGCCCTGTACGAGGTGCACCGGCAGGCCGTCGAGCCGGACGCCGCGGCGCTGGCCGACGATCTCGCCGTCGACGCGGCCGTCCACGTGGAGCCGTTGACGAACCAGGAACGGCTGGTGCTGGCCGGGATCGCCACGGGGCGTACCAACGGTGAGATCGGCCGGGCGATGTACCTGGCCGAGGCCACGGTGAAGACGCACACGGTGCGGCTGCGGCAGAAGCTCGGCGCCAGGGACCGCGCGCACGCCGTCGCCCGGGGGTATGAGCTCGGGCTGCTGCCGGCGGCGTTCCACCCGGCGGACCAGGCGGCGGCGTCATGAGCACCGTCTGCCCGACCTGCCGCAAGACGGCGGCCTACTGCACCTGCCGGGCCCGCCGGGTGGTCGCGGTCGTCGTCCTGGCGTTCGCGCTGGCAGGGTGTGAGCCGGGTGTCCAGACGCCCGGCCCGCCCGCCCCGGCGGAGCAGGTCATCGAGGAGGACGACCCGGGCTGGGACTGCCGCGTCCACGGCAACCGGCAGTGCGGCCCGGCGCAGACCGTGCCCGTACCGACCCCGGCGGTGCAGCCGTGAGCGACCTCGTGGCGCGCGCGGAGCGTGAGCACTTCGACCGGGTGGTCGCCGCCCTGTCCGCGGTCGAGTCGGCGCTCGCCCAGTCGCCGCCGTTCGGCCACCAGGACCAAGGGCGCCAGGCCCTGCGGTCCGCCGTGGACCTGCTCACCCGGGCCCGCCTGTACGCCGACGTACACCTCGACGTCGCCGAGCAGCGAGCTGGAGCGGCGTCATGACCGCGGTCCTCGCCCTGGCCCTGGCCACCGCCGGGTTCGCCCTCACCGGCGCCCCCGACGCCAAGGCCCGCCTGCTCGGTACCGCGCTGTGCCTCGCCGCCGGTGTCGTCGTGTGCCGCCGCTGGGAGCGCTACCGGAGGGCCGCCCGTGTGGACCACCACCGCAGCCTCGCTACTGATCCTGACCGCCGCCGCGCTGACCTCATGGCCGCTCCTGGAGGCGACCGTGACCACTGACACCGCGCACGGTCTCACCCGCTGCGCCGCCCACACCCTGCCCATCTACCCCACCCAGGCCGCGGCCGACGCCGAGGTGATCCGCCGCAAGACGCGCGCCGCCATCTCCGGCTCGGCCCCACCGCAGGTCGTCGCACAGGAGTGCACCGGCGGCGGCTGGCACGTCCACCGGCCCATCAAGCCCGTCCGGGCCGGCGTCCTCACCGACCGCGAACCCTGCCGCGCCTACGCCCGCCGCCTGCACCAGCACGACGGCGACTGGCGCATCAACAGCGGCTACATCGCCAGCGAAACCGTTCCCCGCGACAACCCGTGCGGGGTGTGCCAGAAGTACGGCCGCTGCGGCCAGGTCCACATCTCGTGGTCCCCCGCCGGCCGCGCCAGCACCGACCAGGTCGACGCCTGCACCGGGTGCGCCCCCGAGTACCTCCAGTCCGTGGTGTCGGTCGACGCCGGCGACTGCGACGTGCACACCGACCTGATCGACGTCGAAGTGCGGCGAGTCGCGTGAGCCGTCTGCCGATCAACCCGCCGCGCCCACGCCGGTACCCGGCCGTGGCCAAGCCCGGACGCAAGCCACGGCGGTGGACGTCATGACCGCCACCACGGAACTGGCCGAGCCGAACGGCCCGGCGCCCGCCCAGCACCGGAAGATGCACGCGCTCTGGAAGGTCGCCGGTGTCACCGACCGCGGCGACCGGCTCGCCCTCACCGGCCAGATCGTCGGCCGCGAACTCGCCACCTCGAACGACCTCGACAGCCGCGACGCCAACGCGGTCATCGAGTACCTCGTGCAGCTCGACGAGGCCGGCGTCCTCGCCAGCAAAGCCGCCGGATGGCTCGCCGAGCACCGGCGGGCCGCCGCATGACGACCACGGCACGCACCGTCATCACCGAAGCCGGCGTGTACGACGGCATGTCCGACGACGTCTACCACAGCGACCCCGTCCCGGCCGGTTCCCTGTCCAGCACCGGCGCGCGGCGGCTCCTGCTGCCGTCCTGCCCGGCGCTGTACCGCCACGACCAGCTCGTCGGCCAGCCACACAAACGCGAGTTCGACATCGGCCACGCCGCGCACTACCTCGCGCTCGGCGCCGGCCCCGAACTGGCCGTCATCGACGCCGACGACTGGCGCACCAAAGCGGCCAGGGCGGACCGCGACGCCGCCTACGCCAAGGGCGAGGTGCCCGTGCTCGCCCACGAATACGACGTCGTCGAGGAGATGGCGACCGTCCTCCGCGAGCACCCGGTCGCCGGGGGGCTGTTCGACCCCGCCGGGGGGAAGCCCGAGCAGTCCCTGTTCTGGGTCGACCAGCCCACCGGGGTGTGGCGGCGGGCCCGCCTGGACTGGCTGCCGCACCCGCGCGACACCGGCCGGTTGATCATCCCCGACTACAAGACCTGCAAGTCCGCCGAACCGGCCGCGCTGTCGCGCGCGATGGAGAACTTCGGTCTGTACCAGCAGGCCCCGTACTACCTCGACGGAGTCGAGGCATTGAACCTGTCACCGAATGGTGAAGCGGCATTCGTCTTCGTGTTCCAGATGAAGACGCGACCCTATTTGGTGACCATTTGCCAGCCCGACCCAATGGCGATGCGCTACGGCCGCCTACGGAATCGCAAGGCCCTTGACGTGTTCGCGCAGTGCCAGGCCACCGGGACGTGGCCCGGCTACGCCGACACCGTCATCAGCCTCCCGCTGCCGCCCTGGGCTGAGCGGCAGCACGAAGCCGCGTTCGAACGCGGCGACTACGAGCCCGAGATGAGGAAGTCCGCATGAACATCGACGTGACCGTGTCGGAAGTCGACCTGGCCAGCGAGGTCGGGACCCGCTACGACAACGACGGGGACCAGGTCCCCATGACGCTGGCCGACAAGGTGGCCGCTCGGATCGCCGCCGACCTGCGCAAGGACCAGTCGTACGGCGATCTGCGCCGCGAGGTCTTGCAGCTGCGGACCGAGGAGGTGCGCCGTCAGCTGGAGCCGATCGTCGCGGAGGCCATCAGCGGCGAGCTCGTGCAGACCAACCAGTTCGGCGACCCGATGGGCAAGCCGACGACGTTGCGGGAGCTGATCCTCAAGGAGGTCGGCGCGTACCTGAAGCGGCAGCACGAGTCCGGCTACCGCAGCACCGGGCAGACGGTCGTGCAGAAGTTCGTCCAGGACGCGGTCGACACGGTCATCAAGAAGGAGCTGGCCGAGGCGATCGTCGAGGAGAAGGCCAAGGTCGTCGCCGCTGTCCGCGCTGCCGCCGCTGACCTGATCGCCGACGCCGTGAAGCAGGGAGTCGGCCGATGAGCGAGATCGCACTCCCGCACACCGGCCGCACCACGCAGGCCACCCAGATCGAACAGTCCCGCGTCATCGCCGAGGTCCAGGGCGCCATCGTCGTCGCCCAACAGTGCCCCCGGAACCTCCAGGCCGCCATGGCCGCGATGCAGGACTCCTGCAAGATGCAGGCCCTCGCCGAGCGCGCCTTCTTCCGCTTCCCCCGCGCCGGCCAGACCGTCACCGGACCGTCGGTCCACCTCGCCCGCGAGCTCGCCCGCTGCTGGGGCAACATCCAGTACGGCGTGTCGGAATTGTCCCGCGACGCCAACGCCGGCGAATCCGAAATGCAGGCGTCCGCATGGGATCTCCAGACCAACACGCGCGCATCCGCAATCTTCATCGTCCCGCACAAGCGAGACACCCAGAAGGGCACGAAAGACCTCGTGGATATGCGGGACATCTACGAGAACAACGCCAACAACGGGGCCAGGCGGGTCCGGGAATGCATTTTCGCCGTGCTGCCACCGTGGTTCAAGGAAGAGGCCATCGACCTCTGTCGGACCACGATCAAGGAAGGTGGCGGCGTGCCGCTGCCTCGGCGCATCTCGAAGATGCTCGGGAAGTTCGCCGAGCTGCGGGTGACCGAGGAGGACATCACGCGCAAACTCGGCCGGCCGTCGGATCGGTGGACCGAGTTCGACGTCGCCGACCTCACCGTGATCTACAAGAGCATCGAGCGCGGCGAGGTGCAGCGCGACGACGAGTTCCCGCCGTTCGAGGCGACCGTCACCGCGGCCGAGATCGCCCGCCAGTCGCAGCCGGCATCGAACGGTCGACGGGCCGGGAGGACCGCGACGCCGCCGGCCGCCGCCCCGCCCGACGCTGACGCTGGCGCCGAGCCGGCGGCCACCGCCGACCAGATCGCCGAGCTGACCGGGTTCTTCACCACCCACCAGCTCGACGCTCGCTACCAGGGCACGGTGCTCGCCGCCCTCACCGGCCGCCGGGGCGCGACGACCGCCGATCTGACCGCGGCCGCGGCGGCCGCTGTTCTGGACCACCTCCGCCGGCTCACCGGCCAGCACGCGGGTGACGACGTCGTCCGCGCCCTCGACCACCTCGTGACCGAGCTGCTCGACCAGCAGGGAGCGACGGCATGACCACGACCGTCATCACCGCGGTGGCCGCGCTCATCGCCGGCGTCATCGGCCGCGACCTGTGGATCCAGGCAGGCATCGCCCTGGCCAACCGGCCGGCACACTCCCGCACCCGCGCCCTGTACCGGGCGCAGCGGATCTCCGATGTCCTCGACGACCTCGACCCCGGGCGCATCACCCGGCGGGAGCTGCGCGAGCGGACACCCCGCCTGGAGTTGACCGCCATGCCAGCCGTGGTCGAGCCCAGCCTCGACGACATCGTCACCATTCCGACCGTCGTCGCCCGTGGCCGCACCCCGGCCGACGGTGAGCGGTACGCGGCGCTGCGCCAGCAGGACGCCAACCGGGCCGCGGTGCTCGGCCTCGCCCGCCACGCGGCCGGGCAGGTGCGGATCTCATGACCGCCCGCGACACCGACCGCACGCTCGCCGCCATCAACCACGTCCTCGGCGTGGACGGTGAACCGACGGGACTCCGGGCCGTCGTCCATGCCGCGACCGCCGACCAACTGGACCGTGAGCAGCGGATCGTCCACCTCCACGGCGACGCCACCGCCGCACGGCAGGCCGGGCTGCCGACCATGCAGGTCGCCCCGGCCGACGTACTCATGCTCATCGACCACGCCGACGCCTTCCGGGCGATCGCGGAGTGCGCCACCGGTCCATGCGACACCGACTACGACCTCGACTGCTCCCTCGGCTTCGACGACGCCACCTCGGCTCAGTTCCACGGCGCTCTTGTCGTGACCGCGTCAGCCGCCGCCGCTGCTCTCGCTGCCGCCCTCGCATGGGTGGGGCGACTGACCTACCGGAGGAACCGATGAGCGCCTTGTCCCTTGAGCCCGACTCCTGGGTGATCGTCCGCCACTACTCCGACAACTCGGGCTTGCTCGACACCTTCGGTCCGTTCGACAGCGAGGAATCGGCCGAGGCCGTGAAGGGCGGCCTGGACGTTCTCGTCGCCGAGACGCTGACGGTCGACAGCACCGGCCGCCCGAGTGGTCGTCTGCGGCTCGCTGTCGCAGCAGGCCGACCTGGACGGACTGGCCGCCAGGTACCGAGAGCATGGGCATGACGTGCTGTCCCCTCAGCCGTCGGCCCGCTCCCGCGCGGAGCTGGACGCCGAGTGGCTGACGGCGATCGAGCGCGCCGACCTGGTGCTGGTACTGCGCAAGCCGGACGGGTCCATCGGTGCGCAGACGACGGCCGAGGTGGCCCACGCGCTGGCCTGGGACGTGCCCGTGCACTGGCTCAAGCCGCCCACCACCCCGGACGCCGATGGAGGCGAGCATGGCTGAGCAGCCCCACGAGCGCCTTGACGGCCCCGTGCACGAGTGGTTCGAGCTCTCCTATTCCAACTATCAGGTGCTGCATCGGACGTTGATGCAGTCGATGCCGCTTGGCTGGCAACGGCGGATGGTCGCCTGCCTGTCGGAGCTGCGCGCCGCGTTCCGCCACATCGAGCAGGCACCTGGCTACGAGGTCACGCCGTGCGACTGGCTCGCGCCGGTCGAGATGGGCGAGGCGGACATGCGCGCAGCCGGTGTGACGGTGGAGTGGCCATACGGCGCCGACGCCGAGCCTCTGTATCAGGACCGCGAGGGCAACGAACTGGACGCCAACATCGGGCGGGTGGCGGTGCCTCGCGGCGAGCCGGTTCCGCACTACGACCGTGGCCGGACGTACATCCTGCCCGCCACCCCGGACGCCGTGACCGGGCAGGGCTGCACCCTCCACCACCGCCCGGACGGGTCGATGTGGGCCCGAGTGTGGTGCCCACGCTGCGACGCGGGCGACGCCTCGGACGCCGTGACCACCCAGCCGCCCACCGACGACGACCGTGCCGCCCTCGCCGCGCAGCAAGCCGACGACGCCGACGCCCAGGAGCGGGCTGAGTCCGAGCCGGACCCCTACGACGTCGCGGCCGCTGAGGTCGAGGCGTGGGCCGATCAGCTCCGGTCCGAGCAGCACGACGAGCCCGACGCCGCGACCACCGAGGAGACCAGTCATGGCTGAGCGACCGCCCGAAGGGGAGGGCCTGTGGGTCCGCTCCGACGTCCTGCCGGATGGGTCCTACTCGGTGTCGGTGTCGTGCGACGCCGACCACGCCTGGACCCTGACCCCCGCCGAGGCCGTGGCCTACGCCGCCCAGTGCGTCCGCCGCGCCACCGAGGCCGAGCACGACGCGGCGGTGCTGTCGTTGCTCGCCTCGCTCGGCATCGCCACGGTGTCGGCGGTACAGCTGGTACTCGATGACCTCCGGCCGGCCCGGCCGGCCTCAACCGGCCCGGTCGAGGTCGCCTTCGAACCGGGCGTGAACATGGCCGGGGCACCGTTCGTGGCGATCCGCCTGGCCGGCCGGCGGGTGGGGCAGCTGACGCCCGCAGAGTTGCGCGGGCACGCCGCGGGTGTGCTGCAGGCGGTGGCCGCGGTGGAGTTGGACGCCACGCTGCACCGCGTCCTCGTCGAGCGGATCCACCTCGACGGCGATCAGGCCCGCGCGGTGGTGGGCACCCTGGCGCAGCACTGGCCCCCGACCAGCGAGGGGGCCGGCCGATGACCGTCTACGTGGACCGGTTCATCGTCTCCGTGCCGCCGAAGTGGGAGGGCGGCGGCCACCTGCTGACGTCCGACATCGAGGAGCTGCACCGGTTCGCCGCCCGCATTGGGCTGAGGCGCGCGTGGTTCCAGGACAAGACGTTCCCGCACTACGACCTCACGCGGAACAAGCGGGCATCAGCGCTGCACAACGGCGCGACGTCGATCGAGCCGGGCCAGTTCCCGGAGGACCTGCTGGTCCGCAGCCCCGACGGAACCCACGAGCCGTACGCGGCCCGCGTGGCCCGCCGTTCGACCACCGAGGGGGCGAGTACCTGATGGCCGACAAGACCGGCATCGAGTGGACCGACGCGACCTGGAACCCGACCACGGGCTGTGACCGGGTCTCGGACGGCTGCGACAACTGCTACGCCCTGACCCTCGCCGGTCGGCTCAAGGCGATGGGCTCGGCGAAGTACCAGACCGACGGGGACCCCCGGACGTCCGGTCCGGGCTTCGGGATCGCGGAGCACGCGACGACGCTCGATCAGCCGCTGCGGTGGACCAAGCCGCGCATGATCTTCGTCAACTCGATGTCCGACCTGTTCCACGACGGCGTGTCCGACGCGTTCATCGCCGAGGTGTTCTCGGTGATGGCCCGCGCGCCACGGCACACCTTCCAGGTGCTGACGAAGCGGCACGGGCGGATGCGGTCCCTGCTGAACCGGCCGTCGTTCCGCGACAACCTCGCGCATCTCGCGCCGTGGCCGCTGCCGAACGTCTGGCTCGGGGTCAGCGTCGAGGACCAGAAGCGCGCCGACCTCCGGGTGCCCGCATTGCTCGACACCCCGGCCGCTGTCCGCTGGTTGTCGTGCGAGCCGTTGCTCGGACCCGTGGACCTGGGCATCGGGGATCCGCACCGTGGCCACGACAGCGACGACGTCAACGGGCACCCGCACCCCCGGATCTGCCTGACCTGCTCGACAGACGATCACGAGGTCGAGTACTTCCGCCGCGACCAGAGCGCCAACCCCGGCATCGACTGGCTCGTGGTTGGCGGCGAGTCCGGAGGCGCCCACGTCAGGCCGATGGACGTCGCCTGGGCGCGGTCCCTGCGGGACCAGTGCGCCGCTGTCGAGCTCCCGTTCCTGTTCAAGCAGTGGGGCCACCACGACGCCGCCGGGCAGCCGGTCGGCAAGCACGCCGCCGGGCGCACGCTCGACAGCCGGACCCACGACGACTACCCGGTGGTGGCCCGTGGCTGACCTCGACATCGAGCGGGTGGTCGACGCGGGCGATCCCCGAGTGCCTGACGCACACACCGTGCAACCCGTGGCTTGGCTGGGCACCTGCGGCCGCTGCGGCGAGCCCTCACCCGAGGTGCGGGACAGCGAGGAAGCGGCCATGTGCGACGCGGAGGAGTGCCCGTGCTGGGCCGACGCCGCCGCTGACGGCGCGTGGGAGAACGGCCAGGTGTGCCGGTGAGCGCCCCGGACCCCGTGCGTGAGGGCGAGACACCCACGTTCGCCGAGTGGGTGATCATCGAACTGATGGGGCACCGCCGCCTGGGCGGGCACCTGTCCGAGCAGGAGATCGCCGGACGTGGCTTCCTGCGCCTCGACATCCCAGGCGACCCGCCGACGACGCAGTACTACAGCCCGTCGGCCGTCTACTGCATCACCCCGACCACCGAGGGCATCGCCCGCGCAGTGGCCGCAGGCGCACGTCCAGCGCCGGTGCAGCGGTGGGAGCTGGAACCGGCCAGGACCGACAACGAGGCGGACGATCATGGCCCCTTCTGACCCCGTGCGCGAGAGCGCCGCCCGTCCGCCCGTGAAGCAGGTGATCGCCCATGCGATCCACGCCGCGCTGTGCTCGGACTGCGACCCGTCGGCGGGGACCGGCCTGACGATCCGAGCAGCTGACATCGACAAGGCAGTGCCCGCTGTCCTCGACGCCCTCACCGCCGCCGGTATCCGCCTGGCCATGCCGGGCGCCATCGTCATCCCTGCACCGCCGCCGCTCGACGACCTGCCCGGCTACTGCGACTGGTCCTGCGCGAGCACCTGGCCGGTCGCGTGGCGCTGGTACGACGGCATGTGGCTGCCCGTATGCCGCGAGCACATCACCCACGACCAGCTCACCACCGCCTGCCGTCTCCGCGTCGTGCCCTGCACGGGCGAGGCCCACCCGCATCCCGGTGTGTGCGCCGGCAATCCACCTGAGGTGATCCCGTGACCTTCGTCGACCCGATCGGCCTGATCCGCTCCGCCATGGGCGACCCCGGCCAGTACTGCCCGCGCGGCGACGGCGAGTCGGTGCCTGGGTGGGGCGCTCGCGCCGCCGCGATCGCCCTGACCCGCGCGGGGGTCCGCCTGGCCATGCCGGGAGAGGTGGTGGTGCGGCTGCCGGAGATCCAGGACACGGGGACCGACTCGTCTGGAGCCGTGTGGACGCACTGCGGCCAGGCGTACGGCCAGGCTTACCCGGATCTCGCCACCGCTGGCCTGCCCGGTCTGAGCATGACCCTGGACGACGCGCGAGCTCGCGCGTTGGAACTGCTGGCCGTCGCGGAGCACATGCAGCGCGCCACCTCCCCGGCTGAACCCACCGCGGCAGGAGACGAGTGATGCGCACGCAGTTCCTCCGCCCACGCCGCGGCTCCTGGCGGGATCGTCGCCTGCTCGTCTACATCGAGCTGCGTGACCTGTGGATCGGCGCGTTCGTCGCACGGGATGCCGTCTACGTCGTCCCTCTGCCGGGCCTGGTGTTCAGGTGGGATCGGGCCCTGCCTGGTTCCCTCTGGGCGGCTGAGCCCACCGACCACCCGTCCTCCCCACCCGTGGGAGGTGGGGACAGGTGACCGCGATCGACTTCGAACTCGACTACACGGACATCTTCTGCGGCGCCGGCGGCAGCTCCATCGGCCTCACCGAGGCCGGGTTCACCCTGAAACTCGCCGCCAACCACTGGGCCCGCGCCATCGAGACCCACGCCGCCAACTTCCGCGACGCCGACCACCTCTGCGCCGACGTCAACAACTACGACATGCGCCGCCTGCCGCGCACCGCGGTGCTGTGGGCGTCGCCGATCTGCACCGAGAACAGCCCGGCCGGCGGCCGCCGACGACGCAGCGCGCAACCGGACCTGTTCGACCACGGCCCGGTCGACGACGCCGCGTTCGAGCGGACCCGCGCCACCTTCTGGGACGTCATCCGCGCCACCGAGGTCCACCGCTACCAGGCGGTGATCGTCGAGAACGTCGTCGAGGCCGCGAGCTGGGAGCTGTTCGACGTTTGGCTCACCGCGATGCGCACCCTCGGCTACAACGCCCAGACGGTGTGTGTGTCCACCGCGCACGTCGGCGACGACGCCAACCCGCACGCGCCGCAGTGGCGCGACCGGCTCTACATCGTCCTCACCCGGATCGGCATCCCGCTGCCCGACGTCGCACCCCGTCCACCCGCGTGGTGCCAGGAGTGCGACGAAGACGTCGCCGCGGTGCAGAGCTGGAAGGACCCACGGAAGCGGAAGATCGGCAAGTACCGCCAGCAGTACCTGTACCGGTGCCCGAACACGGGCTGCCACCAGGCGGTCGTCGAGCCGTACGTGCTCCCGGCCGCCGCGGCGATCGACTGGACCGACCTCGGCCAGCGCATCGGCGACCGGGCGAAGCCGCTCGCCGACAAGACCCTCGCGCGGATCCGCGCCGGCCTGGCGCAGTTCGCCGAGCCGATCACCCTGGAAGCCACGGGCAACACGTTCGAACGCCGACCCGGGGTGCGGACCTGGCCCGCCGCCGGGGCGCCGCTGACCACCGTCACCGGCTCGGCCACCAAGGCCGTCGCGTGTCCACCGCTGTTGGTCCCGACCGGCGGCACGTGGAACGAGACCGTCACCTCGACCGGCGAGCCGATGCGCACCCGCCTGGCGAACGAGAAGGGCTTCGAGGGGATCGTCAGCGCGCGTCCGCTGATGCTGTCGGTGAACCACGACGACGAGCACGGACGCGTCTTCCCGGCTGCCGCCGCGCCGCTGCCGCCGCGCACGACCAAGATCGGCGATGCCTTGGTGCTGCCGTTCATCACCGAACTGCGCGGCGGCAGCTCCGACGTCCGGCCGATCCACGACCCGCTGGCCACCCTGGCGGCATCGGGCAACCACCACGGGCTGACGGTCCCGCCGGGCGCGTTCTTCACCAAGCACTACACCCCGCGCGGCCGCGACGGCCAGATGTGCAAGAACGTCCGCACCGACCCGCTCGGTGCCATCCTCGCCGCCGGCGGCCGCCACTCCCTGGTCGTGCCCTACTACCGCACCGGGCGGGCCAAGACCACCGCCAGCCCGCTGGACACCGTCACCAGCCGGGAGCGGTTCGCCCTGGTCGAGGCCATCGGCTCGGCCGAGGTCGACGACTGCCTGTTCCGCATGTTGCAGCCGCGCGAGCACCTCCGCGCCCAACGGTTCCCCGACAGCTACATCGTCACCGGGAACAAGGGCGAGCAGACCATGCAGGCCGGAAACGCCGTCTCGGCCAACGTCGCCCACTGGCTCGGCCGCGCCATCGCCGCAGTCCTCGGAGGTACCGCATGACCACCGCCGAACGCATCACCCCCGACGGCCGGGCCTACATCGAGTTCCTGGCGGCGAAGACGCAGCTGGCGCCGGTGACCGGGTTCCAGGTGGATCCGGACGAGGTGCACCCGAGCCTGAAGGCACACCAGCGCGACGCCGTGCTGTGGGCGGTCCGCGGCGGCCGGCGCGCCGTGTTCGCCAGCTTCGGCCTGGGCAAGACCCGAATCCAGCTGGAGATCGAACGGCTGGTGCTGGCCAAGCTCGGCGGCGGCCGCGGTCTGATCACCCTCCCGCTCGGCGTCCGGCAGGAGTTCATCCGCGACGCCGCCGACCTGGATACCTCGGTGCGGTTCATCCGCACCGAGGACGAGGCACGGACCGACGGCCTGTACCTCACCAACTACGAGACGGTCCGCGACGGCAAGCTCGACCCGCGCCGGTTCGACGTCGTCTCGCTGGACGAGGCCGCCATCCTGCGCGGCTTCGGAGGGTCGAAGACGTTCCGCGAGTTCATGCGCCTCTACGAGGGCAGCGCCGGCTACCGGTTCGTGGCCACGGCCACCCCCTCGCCCAACGAGTACATCGAGCTGCTCGCCTACGCCGCGTTCCTGGACGTGATGGACGTCGGCCAGGCCAAGACACGCTTCTTCAAGCGCGACAGCACCAAGGCCGACAAGCTGACCCTGCTGCCGCACATGGAAGAGCAGTTCTGGCTGTGGGTGGCGTCGTGGGCGCTGTTCCTGCAGAAGCCTTCCGACCTCGGTCACTCCGACGACGGCTACGAGCTGCCGCCGATGGAGGTGCGCTGGCATGAGGTGGCCGGCGGCCCGGTCGACCCCGACCGCGACGGCCAGGGTGCGCTCCTGCACACCGCCCGGCTCGGGGTGCAGGAGGCGGCGAAGGCCAAGCGGGACAGCCTCACCGCCCGGGTCACCGCCACGGCCGAGCTCGTCGACGCCGACCCGGGTGAGCACTTCCTGATCTGGCACGACCTCGAGGACGAACGCCGCGCCATCACCGCGGCGATCCCGGACGCGGTATCGGTGTGGGGTTCACAGGACCTCGACGAACGCGAGCAGCGGATCATCGACTTCTCCGACGGCCGGTTCCGCATCCTCTCGACCAAGCCGGTCATCGCCGGGTCGGGGTGCAACTTCCAGCGGCACTGCCACCGGGCGATCTTCACCGGCATCGGCTTCAAGTTCGCCGACTTCATCCAGGCGGTCCACCGGATCTACCGCTTCCTGCAGACCGAGCAGGTGCGCATCGACATCATCTACTCGGAGGCCGAGCGGTCGGTCCGGGCCGAGCTGGAACGCAAGTGGGCCCAGCACGTCGCCGCGTCCGCGCGCATGGCCGAGATCATCCGCACCTACGGCCTGTCCCACGAGGCGATGGCCAGCACCCTGCGCCGCTCGATCGGCGTGGAACGGGTCGAGGTAGCCGGCGACGACTACCGCCTGGTCAACAACGACACCGTCCTGGAAACGTCGTCGATGGCCCCCGACAGCGTCGACCTGATCGTCACGTCAATCCCGTTCAGCACCCAGTACGAGTACACGCCCAGCTACAACGACTTCGGCCACACCGACGACAACGGCCACTTCTGGGCGCAGATGGACTTCCTCACCCCGCAGTTGCTGCGAGTCCTGGCGCCCGGCCGCAACGCCGTCATCCACGTCAAGGACCGCATCGTCCCCGGCGGCATGACCGGCCTCGGCTTCCAGACCGTGCAGCCGTTCCACGCCGAAGCGATCGCCCACTACACCCGGCACGGGTTCGCGTTCCTCGGGATGAAGACGATCGTCACCGACGTCGTCCGGGAGAACAACCAGACCTACCGGCTGGGCTGGACCGAGCAGTGCAAGGACGGCTCCCGCATGGGCGCTGGCATGCCCGAGTACCTGCTGATCTTCCGCAAGCCGCCGTCCGACCACTCCGATGGCTACGCCGACATCCCGGTGGTGAAGTCGAAGGAGCGCTACTCGCGGACCCGCTGGCAGATCGACGCGCACGGGTTCGCCCGCTCCAACGGCAACCGGCCGCTGCTGCCGCACGAGCTCGCCGAGCTGCCCCATGACCAGATCTTCAAGCGGTTCCGGGAACGGTCCCTGACCGCCGTGTACGACTTCGACGAGCACGTCCGCATCGGCGAGGACCTGGAGACAGCCCGCCGGCTCCCGACCACGTTCATGCTGCTGCAGCCCGCGTCGTGGCACCCGGACGTGTGGACCGACGTCGCCCGCATGCGCACCCTCAACATGCTGCAGGAGCGGAAGGGCCAGCAGCAGCACCTGTGCCCGCTGCAGTTCGACATCGTCGACCGCCTGATCGAGCAGCTGTCCATGCCCGGCGACACCGTGTTCGACCCGTTCGCCGGCCTGATGACCGTGCCGTACTGCGCGCTCAAGCTCGGCCGCCGCGGCGTCGGGGTCGAGCTGAACCCCGAGTACTTCCGCGACGGCATCGCCTACGTCCAGGCCGTCGCTGACGAACAGGCAGTGCCCACCCTGTTCGACCTCGTTGACGCAGAACAGGCCGTCTCATGACCGGCATACGGGCAACAATGGTGCCCGCTCCGTCCGCGTCCCAGCGGCCCGTGGATTGCGGCATGCGCGCGCCCTACTTCGCGTCGGCGTACGCCCGCAGGTACTCCCGGAGCACCTCGTACAGCGACCGGCCCTCGGCCTTGGCCTTCGCCATCGCCGCGGCCCACAGGTCGTCGTGCACCGGGATGCCGCGCATGCGCACCCCGGGCGCGCGCTGCCCGGGCACTTCAGGCGGCCCAGGCCGGTACGGCGATGCCGAGCGCGGCGCAGTAGTGCACCAGCGCGCCGCCGGCGTGGAGCGCGGTCAACTCGGCCAACGCCTCCCGCGCCGTGGCGGCGAACTCGCCCACCGTCAGGGCGTCCAGTGCGGTGCGATCGGCGCGCATCAGGTCCTCGATCACGGCGATGGTCGACGGGTCGGTCTCGCCGGTCGCCTGGCTGATCAGCATCGCGTAGGGCATCTCGTACTCCTTGGTCGGTATAGCTACACCTTAGCCCGGTGTAGCTACACCCGTCAACGGGCGGCCGCCGCCGCTGTGGTTGGCGGCGTCACATGACCGACCGGACCCCCGTCGGCAGCGTCCACGCCCTACCACCAGAACCGCCCCCCGGCGCGGTCGTCGAGATCATCGGCGGCACCTGGGCCGGCGACCGGTACCGCCGCGACAACCGTCACTGGAAGGGCATGTGGTTCAAGGTCGGCCAGTGGGAGTCCCACACCTGGGCGCTCGTCCTGGCTCTGGCCAAGGGCGACGGGGTGCGGGTCATCGAGGACGGCACCACCCCGCCGGATGACGACGGCGGTGATGATGGGTGACTGAGATCCGCCACGGCTACACGCTGGCCGACGTCGACCGCCTCGCCCGGTACGCCGTGCGCACGGACTACCTGCCGAGCGAACCGGACTGGCCGGACCGGGTCGCGGAGGCCCGCTGCGTCATCGTGGAGCGGCTGCTCACCACCGTCACCCCACCCGCCCAGTCCGCCGACCTGGTCCGCATCGGCCGCCGGGCGTCGCTGGAGTACGTCCGGCGTCACATGTCCCACCGCGGCTGGCGCAGCGACCGCGCCGGCGGCTCCGGGGCCAGTGCCGCCTTCCAGCGGTACTGGACCTCCGCCGACCCCGCCCCGATGGAGGAACGGATCGTCGACCGGCTCGCCGTCCAGCAGATCCTGCCGATGCTGTCACCGTCACAGCGGGAGACCCTGGCAGCTCTGGCCGCGGTCGACGACCAGGCCCGCGCCGCCCAGACCATGGGCCTGGACTATAGCCAGTACCGGGGTCTGCTCAACCGCTCCCGGCGGCTGTTCCGGGCGTGGTGGCACGAGCACGAGCGGCCATCCGGGGTGTGGCGCGACGACCGCCGCAACGGCGCCCGCACCGGACTCGACTCCCTCGGCCGCCCCCGCATCACGGTCTCCGAGCTCGACGCCATCCGCGGCCGCCGCGACGCCGGCGAAACCCTCGATGCGCTGGCTGCCGAGCGCGGCATCACCCGGCAGGCGCTCGGCCGACTCCTCCTCGGCAAGACCCGCCCGGCGCCGGACCCAATCGGGGCACCCGCCCCACCACTACCGTCCAACTGATTGCAATAAGGAGACCCGTGACCACGCTCAAGATCGACGGCAAACCCACCGCCACCGCCCGCGACGGCATCGACGCCTACATCCCCGGCCTCTACGCCACCCCCGGGAAACGCCTCGTCGGGGTCATTGAGCTAGAGCATGTCGAGCGCGTCGAGCCCGCCCCCGGGGCCGACCGCGAGGCGTCCGTCCGCGTGCGCATCTCCGCCCTGGAGATCGCCAACCCCGACCAGGAGGACCAGCTCCGCCGCGCGCAGCAGGCGCTCTATCTGCACCGCACCGCCATGGGCACCCTCGGCGAGGACGGCGACTGGCAACTCGCCAAGGACACGCTCGACCGGTGCGCCGGCATGCTCCACGCCCTCGAAGCCGCCCGCCTCCGCGCCGCCACCAACCACGCCCGCAACCACGCGAGGCGCGTCCTCGCCGTCCCCGAGATCACGGTCGCCGAGATGCGCCACGAACTCGACCAGCTCGCCGACATGCTCGACGCCACCCTCCGCGCCGTCGAGTTCGACGACCAGGGCGAGGACTGACCCCCTATGAACCGCACCACCGACGACCCGACCGGCCGGCCACCCACGCCGACCGGCGGGGTCGTCGTGCCCATCGAGACGGCCGCCGAGCTCCGCGGCCGGATACGGCTCGCGCTCGCGCTGTTCGACCACCGCGGCCACACCGCCGACACCGCCCGCCTCGCCGACCGGGCACTCCGCGGGGACTCCATCGCACACCTGGCCGCCGGCGACACCGCCGGACGGCGCACCACGAAGGGGGCATGAGGATGGCGCGCGCCACCGACACCGGCACCGGCACCGGCGAACCCGGCTGGATCAAGGTCCACGAACGGATGCCCGAACACCCGAAGATCGAGGGCCTCTCCGACCGGGCCTTCCGGGTGCTCGTCGAGACCTGGTGCTGGTCCCGCCGCAACCACACCGACGGTCACGTCAAGGCCGCCGTGTGGGCCAAGCGCGGCACCCCCGCGGCGCGCCGTGAACTGGTCGCGGCCGGCCTCGCCGACCCCACCGCCGACGGCATCGTCATGCACGACTGGCTCGACTGGCAGAAGTCCGCCGAGGCCCTCGCCGCACTGTCCGCCACCCGCGCCGCAGCCGGCGCCAAGGGCGCCGCAGCCACCGCCCAGCGGCGAGCAAGTGCCGGGGCAAATGCCAGGGCAAGTGGTGAAGCAAATGCCGAGGCAAACGCTCGGCAAGTGCCCAGGCAAAACTCCGGCAAAACGGCAGCAGAGTCAGAGGAAAGAACTCCTATGGTCTCGTCTGGGGTAAAACCCCAGACCGCGCGTACACACGTCCAGGCGAGCGCACGCGATAGCGCCCCAACCCCCAGCCCGTCAACCCCTGGCCGCCAGCGCGCCGCCGACCTCAACGCCACCGCCCGGCGCCCCGACACCCAGCGCATCCTCAGCCAGTTCGAAACCGCCCGCGGAACCCCGCTGCTCAGCGACGTGCGACGCACCTACGTCCGGATCGTCGACCAACTCCTCGACGAGGGCGTCCCCGAACACGAGATCGTCGGCGCCCTGCCCGACCTCGCCACCCGCGGCGCCGGCCCCGCCGTCCTGCCGCACCTCATCGAGGAACGCCGCGCCAAGCAGGCCAGCCGGCCGGTCCACGAACGCCGCCCCGACGAGGTCACCGACGCCGACCTCACCCCGGCCGTCCTCGACGACATCCTCGGCCCCGACTCCTGGATGGGCGACCCGCCACCCGACGCGATCGAACTCGGACCCGCCGAACCGCGCCGCGCCTGGTACGCCGCCCGCCGCGACGAACGCCTCACCGAACGCCGCGCCGAGGCCCGCGCGCTGCTCGCCCGCCGCCAGGTCCCGGCATGACCGCCGTGGCCGACCCCACCGTCGACGAACTCGACGCCGCCCGCGACGGTGTCGGTGTCGACGCCGAACGCGCCTGCCTCGGCGGCGCCCTCTGGTCGTCGACCGCCATCACCGAGATCGTCGAGATCGTCGACCCCGGCGACTGGTCCCAGCCCAAACACGCCGCCATCGCCGCCGCCATCGCCGCGCTCGCCGACACCGGGCAGGTCATCGAACCCACCTCGGTGCTGGCCGAGCTCGAACGCCGCGGTGAGATGCTCCGCGTCGGCGGCGCCCCCTACCTGCACACCCTCCTGGCGGCCGGCAGTCCCGCGTACCTGCACTACGCCCGGCTCGTCGCCAACCGGGCGCACCTGCGGCGCATCGGCCAGACCGGCCAACGGCTGCAGCAGCTCGCGCTGGTCGGCGACGTCGACGCCCCCGACGAGGTCCTCGACCGGGCCCGCGCCGACCTCGATGCCGTCGCCGAACGCCGCCGCGGCCGCGAGCTGTATGCGTTCGCCGACCTGCTCAACGCGGCCGTCGACGGCTACGGCGACCCGATCCCGCCGGGGCTGGCCACCCCGTGGCCGGACCTCGACGAGATCCTCGGCGGCGGCGGGTTGCGCGCCGGCGCCCTCACCATCGTCGGGGCGAGGCCGGGCGTCGGGAAGTCCGTGATCGCGGTGAACCTCGCCCGGTACGCCGCAGCCGGTGGCGCCGGCGTGCTGGTCGCGTCGCTGGAGATGCCGCAGGCCGAACTCATGGACCGGCTCGTCGCCGCCGAAGGCCCCGTCGACTACGGCCGGCTCCGCGACCACAAGCTGACCGAGGCCGACTGGCAGGCCGTCGACCGCGCCGCCGACGCCCTGCGCCACCACCCCATCCGGATCGACGACAACCCGAACGCCACCCTCGCCAGCATCCGCGCCGCCGGCCGCGACATGACCCGCACCCCGACCGGTCTCGGCCTGCTGGTCATCGACTACCTGCAGCTGATCAAACCGGCCGACTCGCGGCAGCCCCGGCAGGAACAGGTCGCGGCCGTGGCCCGCGGCTGCAAGCTGCTGGCCCGCGAGCTGGCGGTCCCGGTCGTGGCGCTGTCCGGCATCAACCGCGGCCCCACCGCCCGCGCCTCCGCCCGACCAACCATGGCCGACCTCCGCGAAAGCGGCGAGATCGAGAACTCCGCCGACCAGATCATCCTGCTGCACCGCGACGACGAGAAGCACGGCGAGATCGAACTCGCCGTCGTGAAGAACCGCGCCGGCCGGACCGGGTCGGTGTCCCTGTCCTGGGCCGGGCACTACCAGCGTGCCGCGTCCCTGTCCCGCTACGCCTGAACGGAGCACCATGCCCAACAACCAGTGGTCCGACCCGCTGCCCAGCGCGCCCACCTACACCGGACCCACGCAACCCGTCGACCCACCGCCCCCGCCGTCGGACCCGCTGCGCGCCGCTGTCCGGGACGCCCTCGCCGAGCACACCCCAGCGGTCAAGATCTGTGCGTGCGGTGTGCAGACCGTCGGGCAGGACTCCCGCACCGGCCACCTCGAGGACGTCATCGTCGCGGCCCTGGCGAGCAACCGATGACCGCCGTCGAACCGGCTGCGGTCGGTGACGCCCTGCACCTGAAGACCGATGGCACCGGCACCATGCACGTCCGTGGCATCGACATCAGCGACGCTGTCACCGGCGTCCGGATCGAGCACCGCGCCGGCATCCCGGTGGTCGTGCGGGTCGACCTGCGGGGTGTCGAGGTCCGCTCCGGCTTCGGCCAGGTCGAGCTGCCGCCGGCCGCCGTCGAGGCCCTGATCGCGCTCGGCTGGACCCCGCCCGGCGACGAGGCCGGCCGATGACCGCCGCCCTGTTCGACACCCCAGCCGCGCCAGCACCGCAACCCGAACCCCGCATCGAACACGTCCTCACCACGTTCGTCGCCGGGAAGCCCGCCCCCCAGGGCTCCAAGCGCTACCTCGGCGCCGGCCGGCCGATGATCGAGTCGTCCAAGGCTGTCGCCCCGTGGCGCGCCGACATCCGCACCCACCTGCTCATCGCCCACGACGGGCCGCCCCTCGCCGGCGCCGTGCACCTGGTGCTGGAGTTCGTGCTCCCGCGCCCGGCCAGCACGCCGAAGCGACGCACGCCCGCCGCGGTGAAGCGCCCGGACCTCGACAAGCTGATCCGCGCGGTGCTCGACGCCGTCACGTCGGCCGGGGTGTGGCGCGACGACTCGCAGGTCGTGCAGCTCGACGTGCGGAAGCGGCTCGCCGAGGCGGACGAGACCACCGGCTGCCGCATCGTGATCGCCCAGGAGATCCCGTCGTGACCACCACGGCCCACGAGTTCACACCCGACCAGATCGAGGCCAGCATCGCGCGGGCCATCCACGACCGGGAGCTCGCCGTGGTGCCGAGCCTGATCCGCCTGCTCGCCGTGCAGGCGCCCGACCGCGCGCGGCTGATCATGGACACCATGAAGGTCGGCATCGCCATCAACCGGGCCATCAACCGGGAGCGGACACCGTGAGCAACGGCAGCCAGCTGGCCGAGTCCGGGCAGGCGTTCACCCGGGACCGCCACACCAACCACCGCATCCGCGCGTCGGCCACCCGGTACGTCCTACGGACGGCAGGGCCGTGACCGCGACAGACGGTGACCGTCCGGGCAGCGAGGTCCAGCCTCGCGACGGCAAAGGAAAGTGGATCAAGGGTCAGGACTCGACCGAGCGTGACACCGAGGCCGCCCGGCTGCGTGCCCGGTCGTGGACGTGGCAGCGGATCTCCGACCACCTGGGCTACGGCGACGAGGCCAACGTCCGCCGCGCGGTGAGGAAGCTCCGCGAGGGGATCGTCGAACCGGCCGTTGCCGAGTACCGGGCCGAGATCGTCGCCCAGCTCGAGGAGCTGATGGAGCGGGCGCAGCAGGTGTTGGACACGACGCACTACGTGTTCCAGCAGGGCGCCGCTGTGCGGATGCCGGGCACTGTCGAGGATGGTGCGGACAAGGGTGACGGCAGTTTGGTGGAGGACACCGGGCCGACGCTGCGGGCCATTGCCGAATTGCGCGCCTTGCTCGACAAGAAGGCCGATGTGGTGGGGGCGAAGGCGCCGGTGAAGGTGGACCAGATGACGAATGCAACCGTTCGGTACGAGATCTCGGGAGTAGATATGGAGGCTTTGCGATGAGCTGGCGCGCGTACGTCATCCCCGAGGTGATGGCCGACCGGGTGCGGCTCGGCCTGGTGCAGAACCGGTACTCCGACGGCAGGCACGTGGTGGTCGGCACGGACAACGACAACCCCGGTCGGCTGCTCTTCGAGCCGGTGGCCGACGAGGCGGCGGAGTTCGATCACTGGCGGCTGCCGGCGGTCCCGGTCGAGCTGGCGCGCGAGTTGCTGGACGCGCTGGCCGGGCACTTCGGCGGGACGTCGAACTCGGTGCAGCTGCGCCGCGACTACGACGCCGAACGCGGTCGCGTCGACCGGCTCATCGGCGCGATCATCGACCACCCCGTCAGGCAGGAGCACCGATGAACGACCCGCTCGCCTCGATGACCCGCGCCCTGCAGGACATCGAGGCGGCAGCCCAGCCGATCGAGCCGCGCCTGACGGTCACGAAGCTGACGCAGTACGTGCCCATCTCGACCGAGCTACTGCGCGAGCCGACCGACGCCGAGCGCGCCGAGTGGGCGGCGCAACATGCCGAGGACGCGCTCGACGCCTTGGCTCAGCGGGCGCTTTACGCCGTGGCGATCGGTAGTGCCACGAACGCCCTGTTGCGTGAGGTGCTGGAGTTGCACCGGCCGGTCGAGGACCACGGCCGCTGGGTGTGCACCGGCTGCGACTGGGACGGCGTCGACGGTGAGTCGGCGATGTGGCCGTGCCGCACCGCTCGGCTCGTCGGCCTGCCCACCACTGAACGGAGCGGCACGTGACCGACCAGCCAGCCGCGGCCGTGGCCCACGTGGTCGTCGGGTTCGCCTCCGACGTGCAGCCAGAGACGGGCCTGTTCGGCACGCCCGTGCGGATGATCCCGATGCCGGACCTGCCGGGCTGCGAGCAGGTGTTCCTGACCCTGGCCGTCGCACGGGAGGTGTTCGACGAGGTGGATCGGACGTGGTTCGCCGCCCACCTCGGCAGCAAGATCGCCGACAAGGTCCGCGAGCTGATCACGCGCGGACCCACCTCGACGGTGGCGGTCACCGAGTGGCCCGACGACCTCCCCGAGGCGGAGATCGCCGTCACCGACGGGAGCACGACGTGAGCCGCCTCATTCGTGGTGCCGAAACGAGAACCACCTCCGGATCAACCCTGGTCAACACGGTTGACCGTCTCCGGTGGCGGCTGAGCCGCGCGTGGTTCGGCTGCCCGCTGTGCCGCCGCCGGTTCGGCGACCACACCGAGTGCAGCCAGGCTGTCGATCAGGCGCTGGAGGCCGCGCTCGACGTCGCCAACCGCCTCGACCGCATCGAAGTGACCGTGCTCCCGGCCGAGGACTTCCTCGACGACATGCCCCCGCTCGTGCGGGTCACCGGCGTGCTCGACGGGACGCCGTTCAGCACCACCATGCTCGCCGCCACCTGGAGCGACGAGCACCCGCACGGCGGGCCGCGCCTCCGCCTGCTGGAGCGGCTCACCGCCGAGGCCGAGATCGAGCGGCGGTTCATCGGCGTCCTCGACGGGTGGCGGCCGACCGGCATCCTCACCGGTGGCAACTGGGACGGCGACGTTGCCGCGTTCCGACGGTCCGAGATCGACGCCCCGAGCCGGCCGCCGCTCACCGTCGACGAGGTGCCAGACACAGCGGCCAACGGCCCACCCGGCTGACCATGACCGCCACCATCGTCGAGCACGTCTACCGGCCACGCGGCTCGGCCATCGAGCTGATGGAGTGCCGCGACGGACAGGTCCTCGTCCGCGGCCCAGCCGGCACCGGCAAGTCCCGCGCCTGCTTGGAGAAGATCCACCTGCTGTGCCTGCTCCACCCCGGCATGCGCGGACTCATGGTGCGCAAGACGAACGTGTCGCTGACGTCGACGGCGCTGGTCACCTACCGCGAGCACGTCGCCAAGGAGGCGCTCGACGCGGGCATCGTCTGGTTCTACGGCGGCAGCAAGAGCGAGGCCGCGCAGTACCGGTTCACCAACGGCTCGACCATCACCGTCGGCGGCCTCGACAACCCAGCCGCCTCCATGAAGATCATGTCCAGCGAGTACGACATCGTCTACGCGCAAGAGGCAACCGAACTCACCGAGGACGACTGGGAGAAGATCACCACCAGGCTGCGGAACAACCGCATCCCCTTCCAGCAGGTCATCGCCGACTGCAACCCCGACATGCCCACCCACTGGTTGAACGTGCGCTGCGACCGCCGGCAGACCACCGGCCTGGAGTCCCGCCACTGGGAGAACCCACGCCTCTACGACGAACACATCAACCCCGACAGCGCCGCCAAGACGTACACCCTCACCGACGGTGGCAGGCAGTACATGGCCATCCTCGACGCCCTCACCGGCGTCCGCCGCGCCCGACTCCGCGACGGCCTGTGGGTGGCCGCCGAAGGCATGATCTACGCCGGTGAGTGGGACCCCGCGATCCACCACATCCCGCGGTTCCCCATCCCCGACGACTGGCCCCGCTACTGGGTGGTCGACTTCGGGTACAACCACCCGTTCGTCTGCCAACGCTGGGCCGAAGACCCCGACGGCCGGCTGTTCATGTACGGCGAGCGGTACCGCACCGGGCAGACCGTCGACGTGCACGCGGTCGGGATCATGGCCGCCGTCTCGAAGGCCGACCCGGACTACGTGCATCCCGAGGGCGACGAGCGCTTCGCGCACCACGGCCGGATCTGGACGGAGCCGCGGCCGCGGGCGTTGATCTGCGACCACGACGCCGAGAACCGCGCGCAGCTGTGCAGGCAGCTCGGCATGACCACCAAGGCGGCGCACAAGAAGGTGCTGGCCGGGATCCAGGCGGTGCAGCAGCGGCTGAAGCCGGCCGGCGACGGTCGGCCGCGGCTGGCGCTGCTGCGCGACTCGCTGGATCACGCGCCGGACGCGGCGCAGGCCGCGGCGAAGCTGCCGACGTCCACGGCCGAGGAGCTGCCGGGCTACGTGTGGGCGATCAAGCCGGGCGGCACGCTCAAGGAAGAGCCGCACAAAGAGGGCGACGACGGCTGTGACGGCGCGCGCTACATGGTCGCGTACAAGGACCTGAAGGGCCGTCCGCGGGGCGACCGCTACCTGGGGTAGACCGCCCCCCTGAACGCCCCGAAACCGCAAGATCTTCTGCTCAAGGTGCGATCTAGCACGCCACGCGGGAGAATCTTCGGCAGCGCTGTTCGATAATCGGACACTTCTGTGCGACCATCGGCCACGTGACGGGCCGCGGTGTCTCCCTGCTCGGCCTCCTCCTGGGCAAGATCGCCAACCTCCCGGCCGTCAGCCTGCTGCTGTGCATCGCCGGCCTCGTCTTCCTCAGCGTCGCCGCGTTCACCTGGAACCTCACCGCCGGCTTCGCCTCGATCGGCGGTGGGCTGCTGCTCCTTGAGGTGCGCGTCAGCGCCAGCACCACCGCGGCCGCGCCATGACGTCGTTGCTCGGCGCCCTCGCCACCGCCGCCCGCCCAGCCACCACGCAGCCGCGCAACGCCTCCCCTGTGCCGCTCACGACCAGCTTCGCCGGCGGGTTCGGCCGCATGATGGGCAGCGCCGGCACCGAGTCCCAGCTCCGCGCCATGGGCGGCGTCGGCACCCTCTACTCCGTCGTCAACAAGATCACCACCGCGACGGCCGCAGTGGACTGGCACCTCTACCGCGAGGCCAAGTCCGGCCTCGAGGAGGACCGCGAAGAGGTCACGTCGCACGCGTGCATCGACCTGGTCCAGCGGCCCAACCCACACCAGACCCGCAGCGAACTCATGGAGGCCAGCGGCCAGCACTTCGAGCTGACCGGCGAGGCCCCGATCGTCATCAGCCGTCACGAACGGTTCCGGGCGCTGCCGCTGGAGCTGTGGTCGGTGCGGCCCGACCGGATCGAGCCGGTGCCCCACCCGTATGAGTTCATCTCCAAGTACCTGTACCGCACCCCGGACGGGCAGCAGCTGGAGCTGGAGCTCGACGAGGTGCTGCGGCTGATGACGCCGTGCCCGTGGGACCCGTACCGGGGTCTCGGGGTGGTGCAGACCATCCTCGTCGAGCTCGACTCGGCGCGCGCGTCGGCCGAGTGGAACCGCAACTTCTTCATCAACTCGGCCGAGCCGGGCGGCGTCATCGAGTACAGCGAGGTCCTCGAGGACCCCGACTTCGAACGAGCCCGGAAGCACTGGGCCGACCAGCACAAGGGCGTCCGCAACGCGCACCGTGTCGCCATCATCGAGGGCGGCAAGTGGGTCGACCGCAAGTACACGCGCCGCGACATGCAGTTCGTCGAACTCCGCGCGGCCAGCCGCGACACCATTCTCGAAGGCTGGGGCCTGCACAAGGCCAGCCTCGGCATCACCGACGACGTCAACCGGGCCGCGTCGCTGTCTGCGAAGGCACTGTTCGCCGAGGACATCCTGGTGCCGCGACTGAAGCGGTGGCGCGGCCTGTTCAACCGGTTGCTTGCCATGTACGGCGACACCGCCCGTGGCCTCACCTGGGACTACGAGAACCCGATCCCGCCCGATGCCGAAGCGGTCGACCGGGAGCGGGATAGCAAGACCAAGGCGTGGGCCTCGCTGTGTGCCGCCGGCGCCGACCCGGACGAGGCCGCCGATGCCGTCGGGCTGCCCCGCGGCCTCGTGAAGATCACCGGCCCGGAGGCCACGCCGACCGAGGGCGATGGCCCGGCGGCCCGGCAGCTGAGCCTGGTCGAGCAGGTGCAGAAGGTGTACCTCGGCGTCGGCACCGTCCTCACGTGGCAGGAAGCCCGGCAGATCCTCAACGACGGCGGCGCCAACCTCGACCTCACCCTGCCCCCACCCGCCGCGGCTGCCCCGCCACTGGCAGCGCCGGCCGCGCGGATGCCCCGGGCATGGCCCCGCGCGGCGGCCGACCCACCCGACGACCCGGACGCCGTCGACGAGATCGATCTGTCCCCGGTGCAGGCCGCGTGGGAAGCCGCTGTTGCCGCCCTGCTGGCGTCGTTCGTCGGTGGCGCGCTCGTGGACTGGATCGACGCCCTGGTCGACCAGGTGCGGGACTGGGTCCGCAGCGGCGGTCGACTGGCCGACCTCCAGGTCGATCCGGACGACGCGGTCGACCTCGTCACCGACGCCCTCGCCGACCTCGCGGACATCGCCGCCGGGCACGTGGTCGCCGAGGCCGCCGACCAGGACGTCGACCTCGACCCGGCCACCCCGACCCGGGCCGTGCTGAAGGAGCAGGCGCTCACGACGGTCGAACTGCTCGGCCAGGTGTACGAGCTGTCCGCCGCCCGCGAGGCCCAGCGGGTGGCCGGCCCGGACCCGGACGCCGACGAGCTCGCGGACTTGGTGCGCACCCACCTCGAGGCGCTCACCACCGCCCAGCCCGAACAGCAGCTCGGTGCCGCCCTCACGTCGGCCCAGAACCAGGCGCGCGCGGCGACCCTCACCACCGGGCCGGTCGGTGCCATCTACGCCAGCGAGCAGATGGACCTTCGGACCTGCGGCCCGTGCCGGGAGATCCACGGCCGGTGGATCACCAACACCGACGACCTCGGGCCGCTGTGGCGGCTGTACCCCGGCGCCGGCTACGTCGACTGCAAAGGCCGCAGCTACTGCCGCGGCACGTTCGTCGGCGTGTGGCGCGAAGGAAAGGACGCCGCATGACCGACGAGCGGATTGCGCTGACCACCCTCACCGGGGTGGCGGCCCAGCCCGGCGACGTGCTGGTGATCACCACAGCCGACTACCTCGACCGACAGGACGCCGACCGACTTCGAGCCGAGCTGGAGGCGCGGTTGCCGGGCATCCGCGCGGTGTTCCTCGACGGCGTCACGTCGGTAACCGTGTGCCGGCCGAAGCGCGCCACCGGCGGTGTGCTCTCCCGTGACGACGTCGCCACGCGGGTCAACGAGTACGCGCTGGTCGAGCCGCCCACCAATGGTGCTGGTGGTCAGCGATGAACCGGCCCGTGACCCCGCCCGAGGACGGTGACGGCCCGCCCGCCTCGGGTTACGGCGGCGCCATCGTCCGCCGCCCCGGTCACCCCACCGTCCGGTCCAAGCCGGTCTGCCTGCCGGGCGCCACCGAGAGCGTCACCCCGTGCTGGCCCGGCGAGGCCGGACCCGAGCTGTTCACCACCTGCTCGGTCGACGACTGCGACCGCCCCGCCGTGCCGCCGGGCGACACGTGCGGAGGACACCCGTGAACCGGCCACCCGTACCCGCCATCGACCGCGCCCTCATGGCGTCGGTGTGGCAGCACCTGCGCAACCGCGACCAGCGACCCAAGGCCGACCTCCCCGAAGGCCGCGGGCAGCTCCGCGTCACCGACGAAGCCGGTGTCGTCGAGATCTACCTGTACGACGAGATCGGCTACTGGGGCGTCACCGCCACCGACTTCGTCCAGACCCTCCTCAGCATCCAGGCCGTCAAGATCGTCCTGCACATCAACTCGCCGGGTGGCGAGGTCTGGGACGGGCTCGCGATCTACAACGCCCTGTGCGACCACCCCGCAGCGATCGAGGTCAAGGTCGACGGCATCGCGGCCAGCGCCGCGTCGTTCATCGCCCAGTGCGGCGACACCGTCGCGATGAACCGCGGCGCCTCGATGATGATCCACGATGCGTCCGGGTACTGCTTCGGCAACGCCGCCGCCATGGCTGAGATGCAGCAGTTGCTCGACCAGACCAGCGACACCATCGCCGGCATCTACGCCGCCCGCGCCGGCGGCACCGTCGAGGCCTGGCGTGAGGCCATGCGCATCGAGTCGTGGTACTCCGCCACCGAGGCCGTCGCGGCCGGGCTGGCCGATACCGCGGTGCCGGAGAAGACCACCGCGCCGGCCGGTGCGCCGGCGGCCCGGTTCGACCTCGCCCTGACCAGCTTCCACTTCGCCGGCCGGGCCCAGGCGCCGCGGCCGCCGATGCCCGGCCGCGCACCGGCCAACCAGCTACCCGTTGCGCCCACCGAGGACGGCCCCGGGCCGGCGGCTGGCGCCGAGCCCATCGCCATCCCAGACCCGACGCCGGTAGCACCGGCACCCGCAGACCCGACCCCGGAACCCACCCCGCCCGCCGCTGACGCAGGCGACAGCGACCACGAATTCCAGGTCGACGCGTTCCGCGCGGCCCTCAGCACCGCGTTCGCACTCACCACCCAGAAGGAGGCGGCACTGTGACCGCAACCGATGTCATCCCGACCAGTGCCGCCGAGCTCGAGGAGATGCTCCTCGACAAGGACCGGATGAAGCCCATCGCCAAGGACCCGGCGCTCTACACCGAGTTCATCAAGGCGTACGCCAACGCGCAGCAGTCCCTGTCCGCGCTCGCGCAGGCGAAGGCCGACTTCCAGCGGTTCCAGGCCGAGTGGCTCCGTGAGCACGGCCAGACCGACGAGGTGAAGCGCCTCAACCTGGCCGCCACCGTCGACCGTGCCGCCGGGCGGGGCAAGAGCTACGACCCCGACGCCCCGGGTGCCGCGATCGACGGCAAGTTCAAAAACCTCGGCGATCTCGCCGCGTCGCTGTACCGGGAGCGCAACGGCGTCACCGAGGCGCAGCAGCGCCTCGGCCAGCTCCGCAACGACTTCTCCTCCGCCGTCCCGTCGGACGGCGGGTTCCTCGTGCCGGAAGAGTTCCGGGCCCAGCTCATGGAGATGGCGCTGGAGACGGCGCTCGTGCGGCCCCGCGCGCAGGTCATTCCGATGGCGGTGCCGCGGGTGAAGCTGCCGTTCGTCGACGCCACGAGCAACGCGTCGTCGGTGTTCGGCGGGTTCGTCGGTTACTGGACGGAGGAGGCGGCCGAGCTCGTCGCGTCGTCGATGAAGTTCGGGTCGATCACCCTCGACGCGAACAAGATCACCCTGTACACCGAGGTGCCGAACGAGCTGCTGCGCGACTCGCCGATCTCGGTCGACGCGATGCTGCGCAAGAACATGCCCGGTGCGTTGGCCTGGTTCGAGGACGTGGCGTTCACCCGCGGCACCGGCGTCGGTGAGCCCCTCGGGTTCCTCCACGCCGGCAACACCGCCCGGGTGACGGTGGCCAAGGAGACCGGGCAGGCGGCGAACACCATCGTGTTCGAGAACGTCGTGAAGATGTTCGCCCGGATGCTGCCGTCGTCGCTGTCCCGCGCGGTGTGGATCGCCAACATCAACACGATCCCGGAGCTGGCCACCATGGCTCTGTCCGTGGGCACCGGCGGCGGCCCGATCTGGGTGCAGAACGGCGCCGACGGCCTGCCGCTGACGCTGATGGGCCGTCCGATCGTGTTCACCGAGAAGGCGGACACGCTCGGCACCGGCGGCGACCTGAACTTCGTCGACCTCGGCTACTACCTGATCGGCGACCGGCAGCAGATCGA
>Ga0193706_1000131_pt1 | contig 53741 bp, 43 predicted proteins | sample U3c1metaG_FD_160130 | JGI IMG/M metagenome (GOLD analysis project Ga0193706, IMG submission 160130) | Soil microbial communities from a riparian zone of the East river system, Colorado, United States - U3c1 | ecosystem: Environmental > Terrestrial > Soil > Riparian zone | place: USA: East River...
TCTCGCGCCAGATCGTCCGCAAGGTGTTGGAACGGGTGAGCTGGTTCATCGCCAGCGCGCGCACGGCAACCGCCATGGTCTGGGTGCCGGCATTGCCGCCGATAGAGGCGACGATCGGCATCAGCACGGCAAGTGCGACCATTTCCTCGATAGCGGCGCCGAAAAAGGCGATGACGCTGGAGGCGACCAGAGCGGTGAACAGATTGGCGATCAGCCAGCGCACCCGGCTCTTGTAGGATTCGCCGAGCGGCTCGTTGATGTCGCCTTCGCCGGCGCCGGACAGAAGGAGCACGTCCTCGCCGGCTTCCTCCTGGATGATGTGGACGATGTCGTCGACCGTGACCATTCCGACCAGCCGCCCGGCCTGATCGATCACCGCAGCGGTGACGAGCGCATATTTCTGGAACCGGAGCGCCACCTCCTCCTGGTCCATGTCGACCGGGATCAGGGTCTGCTCGCGCTGCATCACGTCGGCGACCCGGATCTTGCGCGGAGTTCGAAGAACCCAGCTCAGCATGCAGGTTCCGACCGGCCGGTGCTGCGGATCGACCACGTAGATTTCCCAGAAATCGGTGGTCAGGTCCTCGCCGGAGCGAAGATAATCGATCACCTGCCCGACCGTCCAATGCTCGGGCACGGCGATCAGGTCGCGCTGCATCAGCCGGCCGGCGGATTCCTCGGGATAGGTGAGCGCTTCCTCGATCGCGGCGCGGTCGTCCGGATCGAGCGCCCGGAGAACGGCGCGCTGCTCGTCCTCCTCCATGTCCTCGATGATCGCGACCGCGTCGTCGGTCTCGAGCTCGCCGGCAATCTCGGCGACCTGGTGCGGCTCCAGGGCGTCGATCAGCTCCTCGCGGACATGCTCGTTCATCTCGGCGAGCACGTCGCCGTCCAGCATGTCGGCGAGCGCGGCGGCGAGGGTCCGGCGGTCGTCGGAATCGAGCAGCTCGAAGAGATCGGCGACATCGGCGGGATGGAGCGGCTCGACGAGCTCGCGGGCGCCCTCCGAATCCCCGGCTTCGGCCCGATCGATGACCGCCCGGACGAATTCGGGCTTCAGCCGGTCGTCCTCGTCGAGCCGGTCGCTCGCGGTCGAAGCCTGGACGGCAGCGGGGGTTTCGAGGTCGCTTTCGCTCATCGCCCTTCTCCGCCTGCGCCGCCGATGGGGCTACCTAGGACGGGAGCGCTGCCCTGTCGACAGGTTCGGGCTGGCGCGCGCCTGCCGCGAGTCCTAAGCCGTTTTTCGAACCCAATTCCACGGAGACGATGATGTCCGATGAGCTCAACACCCTGGTCCTCAACCTCGACAGCGGGGGCGACGTCGTCATCCGGCTTCGGCCGGATCTCGCGCCCGGCCACGTCGCCCGGATCAGGGAGCTGGTGAGCGAGGGCTTCTACGATGGGGTCGTCTTCCACCGGGTGATCGACGGCTTCATGGCCCAGGGCGGCGATCCGACCGGGACCGGCACGGGCAGCTCGAACAAGCCCAACCTCAAGGCCGAGTTCAGCAGCGAGCCGCATGTGCGCGGCACCGCATCGATGGCGCGCTCGCATAATCCCGACAGCGCCAACAGCCAGTTCTTCCTCTGCTTCGACGATGCGCGCTTCCTCGACAATCAATACACCGTCTGGGGCGAGGTGACCGAGGGCATGGAGCATGTCGACGCTCTTCCGAAGGGCGAGCCGCCGCGCGTGCCTGGCAAGATCGTCAAAGCCTCATTGAGGGGCTGAGCATCAGGGGGTGGATATGAAGCGGGGGGTCACTGTCATCACAGGCGCTTCGGCGGGACTCGGAGTCGAGTTCGCGCGTCAGTGCCGCGCCCGGGGCGACGAGCTCGTCCTCGTCGCTCGTCGGCGCGACCGGCTCGAGGCTTTGGCGGCCGAGCTCGGGTCGAGCCATGTCGTCGCGGTGGATCTCGCCAGGCCCGGCGCCCCGGCGCAGCTCGTCGAGCAGGTGCGGGGACTCGGGCTCGAGATCGACACCTTGATCAACAATGCCGGCTTCGGAGTGACCGGGCGCTTCGATGCCGCGCCCGCCGATCGGCTGCTCGAGATGATCGACCTCAACGTCAGGGCACTGACCGAGACCTGCCGGCTCGTATTGCCGGCCATGGTCGAGCGCGGACGCGGTTGCATTCTCAACGTCGCGTCGACGGCGGCCTTCCAGGCCGGGCCGAACATGGCGGTCTATTATGCCAGCAAGGCCTATGTCCTGTCCTTCACCGAGGCGCTTCACCAGGAGAATAAGGCCAAAGGCGTGAAGGTCAGCGCCCTTTGCCCCGGGCCGACCGCGACCGAATTTTTCGACGTTGCCGAATCTTCGGGGTCGACGCTCGCCAAGATGGCCACCGATCCGGTGGCCGTGGTGACGGCAGGACTCAAGGGCCTGGAGCGGAACCGCGCGATCACCATTCCGGGACTGGGGAACAAGATCGGCGCCCAGAGCAACCGCTTCCTGCCGCGCGCACTGATGCGCCGGATCATTGCCCGGATAAAGACGTAGGCGCGGGCGAGCCGGCCCGCTTCCTCGTCATTCCGGCGAACGCCGGAACCCATGAACACCGTTTCTGCGAACTGATCCTGACCTGTGTTCATGGGTGCCGGCGTTCTCCGGCATGACGGATTTCAAGCAAGCTCAGGCCGCCTTGGGCAGCGCCTCGCTGTCCAGCAGGGTCTCGAACAGCCAGTCGTGGAAGATCCGCACCGGCTTTCTCGTCAGCGAGGAGCGCCGGCAGGCGAACCAGTAGCTGTACGGACTCTCCACCTTGAGGTCGAACAGCTGGACCAGCCGCTCGTCATGCGCTTCCTTCAAATGGCTTTCGAGCATGAAGGCGACGCCCAGGCCCTGGGCGGCGGCGTCGAGGATGAGCTGGCCGGAATCGAAATGATCGATCGCTGCGGGCTGGAGATCGGCCACCCCGGTCGCCTCGCGCCAATAATCCCAGGTGTCGGGCAGGTCTCGGTGGAGGAAGATGGTCGTTCCGGCGAGCTGGGCCGGGTCGGTCAAAGCGTTCGGCCCCTCGGTGAGGCTTCGGGCGCCGATCGCCACCACCCGGTCGGTGTCGATCCGGCGCGAATAGAGGTGAGGCTCGATCTCGGTCGCGATCGTGATCGCCGCGTCCAGCCCCTCGTCGAGCCGGGCGAGGCCATGGGCCGCTGTGTCGATATCGATGTGAAGCCCCGGATGCGCCGCGCGCAACTCGGGCAGATGGGGCATCAGCCGCTGCGAGGCGAAGAGCGGGAGAACGCCGAGGCGAAGCCGCATCATTTCGGCGCCGCTGGTGCCCCGCTCCATCGCGAGGGCGAGTGCGTCGAGCGAGGGCGCGATCTCTGCGAGCAATCTTTCGCCATCGGGATTGAGATGGACGGCCTGGTGGCGCCGGTCGAACAGGGGATGGCCGATGAAGCGCTCGAGCGACTGGACACGCCGGGTAAGTGCGGGCGACGAAAGCGCGAGAGCCTCGGCCGCGGCCTTGACCGAGCCCAGACGGGCGGTCTGGACGAACGCCTCGATCGCCGTAAGTGGCGGCAAGCGCCTCATTTTCTGCCTCCATGGTGCGGCGCAGCTACGCGCGACCGCTCCGAAACGCTCGCATTTCCGGGAAATCCGGAGTGCAACAATTGCATCTATAGCATATTTCTTCGCAATTGCACAAATCGCGCGGAAGGCTGAAAGGGACCCTGCCTTTCAGGCATCCTCTCCTAAAAACTTCAGGGCCGGTCCTCCCCCAGGACCGGCCCATTTTTTTGCTCTGAAAAGGTCGGCGGGGCGAACCCGCCGCGAGGCTCAATCGGGCCCGGCGTTGTTGTCGCCGTTGGTCTTCACGTCGATGTCGGGATTGCCCTTGTCGTTGATCCCAACGTCGACGTCGGGCGTCACGTCCGGAAGGTCGATGTCGAGGCCTCGGTCGTCGATCCTGACCCGGGTCCCGTCCGGGTCGACCCGGTAGCGGATCTTGTTCTCGACGACGATCCTGCTGTCGGTACCGCCGAGCTTCACGCGGGTGCCGTCGGCGTCGATGCGATAGGTGACTCCGCCCTCCTCGACGATTCGCGCACCCTTCGGGAAGGCGTTCGAGCCGGCTGTTACCGCCGCTCCGTTGGAATCCCCGAGGGCCGCATTGTCCATCGAGTCTTCGGCGGAGACGTTGGCCGAATCGTTTTCGGTCACCTCGGCCTTGTTGCAGGCCGCGAGCGCGAGACAGGAGGCCGCCGCGGCGAAAATGAGCTTCTTCATATCGTTTCTCCGATGTTGGGGTGCGCCGCGGGCCTTCCTCGGGTCCGAATTGTCGCACCATGGCGAGAGGCGCCCCGCCGAGAGCGGCCGGACGCCTCCACGTCAGCAACATTTCGTGCTGCCTGCGACTTCAATGCGGAGGCGGGAGTAGAGGTTCCATGCGCCGGGACGGGTGGGAGGAAAGCGGGGCCCGCGGCTCGCGCTCGACCGGCCTTTTTTCGTCTTTCTGGACCCGCACGGGTGCAAGCCCCGTTGTCCGACACTATCTGACCTGCCGACGGGAGAATGGAATGGCGGACGAAGAAAGGCAGCCGCCGCGGCTGCAGGTCGCGACGATGCGCCCGGAGGATAGCGGGCGAGGCCTGGCCAGGCTGCCGCGCCGGCTGATGAACGCGCTCGGCCTCTCCGAGGGCGACGTCATCGAGATCAGCGGCAAGCGCGACACGCCCGCGCGCGCGGTCTCGCCTTATCCGGAGGACGAGGATCTCGACATCATCCGCCTCGACGGTCTCCAGCGCGCTAACGCCGAGATCGGCTCGGGCGACTTCGTCACCATCCGCAAGGCCGAATCCAAGTCGGCCCAACGGGTCGTCTTCGCTCCGGCCCAGAAGAATCTGCGTCTCCAGGGCTCAGCCCAGGCGCTGAAGCGCAGCTTCGGACTGAAACCGCTCACCGCGGGCGACATTGTCGCGACCACCGGCCAGCAGCAGATCCAGCACGGCGACATCCCGCCCGAGCTGCGCCAGATGCTTAACGCGCCCGCTTATGCGCTTCAGGAGATACGGCTCAAGGTCGTCTCGACCGCTCCCAAGGGCATCGTCCATATCGACGCCAATACCGAGGTTGAGCTTCGCGCCGAATATACCGAGGCCGCGGACACCCGCCGCGCCGACGTCACCTATGACGATCTCGGCGGCATCGGAACCACGATCGACCAGCTCCGCGAGATGGTCGAGCTGCCCCTGCGCTATCCCGAAATATTCGAGCGGCTCGGGGTCGATCCGCCCAAGGGCGTTCTGCTCCACGGCCCGCCCGGTACCGGCAAGACCCGGCTCGCACGCGCGGTCGCCAACGAGAGCGACGCCACCTTCTTCCATATCGCCGGGCCCGAGATCATGGGCTCGGCCTATGGCGAGAGCGAGAAAAGGCTGCGCGAATTGTTCGAGGGCGCGGCCAAGGCGGCGCCGGCGATCATCTTCATCGACGAGATCGATTCGATCGCGCCCAAGCGCAGCCAGGTCACCGGCGAGACCGAGAAGAGGCTGGTCGCCCAGCTCCTGACCCTGCTCGACGGGCTCGAGCCGCGCCAGAACCTCGTCGTCATCGCCGCCACCAACCGGCCCGAGGCGATCGACGAGGCGCTTCGCCGGCCCGGCCGATTCGACCGGGAGATCGTCATCGGAGTCCCCGACGAAGGCGGGCGGCGCGAGGTCCTCGCCATCCACACGCGCGGAATGCCGCTCGGCGAGGGCGTCGACCTGCCCGAGCTGGCACGGCGCACCTACGGTTTCGTCGGCGCCGATCTGGCCGCCTTGACCCGCGAGGCCGCGATCGAGGCGGTCCGCCGGATCATGCCCCAGATCGATCTCGAGGAAGGAACGATACCGCCCGAGGTGCTCGACAATCTGTCGGTGACCCGAAACGATTTCGAGGAGGCGCTGAAGCGCGTCCAGCCCTCGGCGATGCGCGAGGTGATGGTCCAGGCGCCGACTGTCGGCTGGGACGATATCGGCGGGCTCGACGAGGCGCGCGAGCGGCTTCGCGAAGGGGTCGAGCTGCCCCTGAAGGATCCCGACGCCTTCCGCCGCCTCGGCATACGGCCGGCCAAGGGCTTCCTTCTCTATGGGCCGCCCGGAACCGGGAAGACCCTACTCGCCAAGGCCGCGGCGCGCGAGGCCGAGGCCAATTTCATCGCGACCAAATCCTCGGACCTGCTCTCTAAATGGTATGGCGAGAGCGAGCAGCAGATCGCCCGATTGTTCGCCCGGGCGCGGCAGGTGGCGCCGACCGTCATCTTCATCGACGAGCTCGACAGCCTGGTGCCGGCGCGCGGCGGCGGCATGGGCGAGCCGCAGGTGACCGAGCGCGTGGTCAACACCATCCTCGCTGAGATGGATGGGCTCGAGGAATTGCAGTCGGTGGTGGTGATCGGCGCGACCAACCGGCCGAACCTGATCGACCCGGCTTTGCTCCGACCCGGCCGTTTCGACGAGCTGATCTACGTGCCGGTGCCAGATGAAGCCGGCCGCCGCCGGATCCTTGGAATCCATACGTCGAAGATGCCGCTGGCCAAGGACGTCGATCTCGAGAGCCTGGCCCGCCGCACCGACCGATTCACCGGCGCCGACCTCGAGGACCTGGTCCGGCGCGCCGGCCTGTTCGCCCTTCGCGCCTCGCTCGCCGCAACCGAAGTGACGATGGACCATTTCGAGGCGGGCCTGAAAGAGAGCCGAGCATCGGTCACGCCCGAGATGGAAAAGGATTATGAGGAGATACGCTCGAAGCTCAAGCAGGAGGCAATGAGCAGCGGCGGAATCGGCTTCATCGCGCCCGGAATGCTCACGCCTCGGGGGCCGAAGGGCTAAATTCTTCCATTTCACGAGTGAATACAAGCCCATGCGCAACGGGTCGCTCTGACTTGGTGGTCGAACAGTTCATATGGTCCCGCACGCGCTAGCCGGAAGTCACATTGCTCTCCTTGCGCACTGCCCGCGAGGCAGTAGAATAATTGCTAAACGCAGAGCTATCTGGAAAGAGCTGAGGAGCCACCTAGGAGATCAAGACATTGGCCACGCATATCGCCTACTGGCCGGTGATCAAGCTCGGCCTCTTGCGGGTCGCATTAGCCTTCACATTGGGCGTACTTAGCTCACCTTGCGGGGCTCTTGCGAAAGACAATGTCTCATCGAACGTCTCAATTCCAGACGAAGAGTTGGCTTCTGAAAACACGTTATTTGCGATAGACTTCGAAAGAAACGAGCTGCGACGGCGAAATGCCATCTTAGAGGCTCGGGCTGAAATAGCGGACGAGGCTTTCATACGATTCGAGATTATCATCGGTGCAGTAGGGGCGTTGCTAGCGATAGCGGTCTTTGGTTTTGGCTTGAGTACACGAGATGCAGCTATAGCAGCAGCCGTGAGAGGTCTTGAGCAGGAACGCGCTGCGATTAAGAGAATGGCAGAAGAGGTCGGACAAATCCGGACAGAGACTGCCGACATTTCACGAATTGTTCGGTCTCAGTACGACGAAATAGAGCAATACGCAGAGCTCATTTGTAATAGAATTGTAAGCTATTCTGCCAGTGTAAGCATTGGTAGTTTCAAACCACCGGTATCGATTGCCGACCGATCATCCTTGTCATCTATCGTCTTGGTAATTTCTGATAAACCGATAGCGGAAATTACCGAGCGACAGTTTAGAGTGATGATTGGAGAGTGCCTCTCTCGCCAAGATTGGGTTCGCGTGATCGAGGTAGCCGATCAGCTTCGTACGGTCTACGGTGAGAATATAGGAATTTCATGTTTTGGCTTATACTGCCAAGCCTTGGCCCAAGCACATGGAAAGAGTTCGGAAAAAGCTCTATCCTATTGTGAACAGATAGCGTCTGAGTGTGGGACAAGCGACCATATAGAGTGCTGTAGATGTGTAGCGAGGGCACAGATGCTGCAAGCTCAAATCCTTAACTATATGGGTCAGACGTCAGACGAAGTCTTTATTTATCATAATTTTATAGCTCAGAATGCACCGATGCGTGGGGACCCTGAGATTGGCAATCTGATTGAGGTGGCCGAAGAATATCTGCAAGCGAGGTTAGTAACCGAGAACGTCTAATCATCCTTGGAATAGTTCCGGCGGTTGCAGTTACTGAACTTCTCGACGATTCATTTTATCGGCGTTCGAAGGTTGAATCTGAGCCGAGTCCAAATGCCTAGTCCAAGCATAAGCACTGCGGTAGCCAGGAAGGGCAAGGGCCGCGACAGCCCATAAAGGCCAACCGCGAGTGCGGGCCCAGCGACGAAGGCGACTCCGTTCACCGAGGTGACCATCCCGGCCACGGCGTTCTGCTCGGACGCCTTCACCGCGAGCGAGGCGCCGCTGGTGAAGCCGGGGCGGAAGAAGCCGAAGCCGAGCGAGGCCAAGGCGAAGCCCATCGTCGTCCCGTACATGCCCTCGGAGAAAGCGATGAGCAAAGACCCGGCCGCTGCCGTGATCGATCCCCACATCACCATCTGGCGCGGGTCCAGCTCGAGATAGGGAATGAGGCCCCATTGGGCGAGCAGGCTGGCGGCGGCGCCGGCCATCATCACGATCGCGATCCATTGCTGGGCATGATCGGGCGGAAGATCGAGCCGATCGATCACGAGAAATCCGATCACGCCCAGGATGGCCGCCTGGCCATGGCCGCCGACGATCCCGATCATGTGCCAGACCAGCACGCGCGGGTCCCGCCAGCGCAGGTTGGGGCGCCTTCCCTTCGCGCTTTCGACCGGTGCGGCCGTGTCGATCCCGCCGATCGAGGGGTAGCCGACGATCCGCCCGCGCGGTGAGGAGCCGGGCGTGTCGTCGGGAATCCGGGTGGCGACCGCTAGAAGCACCAGAAGGCCGATCCCGGCGAAGACGATCAACGGGCCCGACAGTCCGAGCGGGGCGAAGATGAAGAGCGGAGCGATGGCCGGGCCGATGATGGTGCCCAGCCCGAAGGACGAAGCGATGGCGGCCAGCGCGTTCGTTCGCTCCGCGCCTTCGGTCCGGGCCGCGACATAGGCCTGGACTGCCGGCGGCGAGGCCGAGCCCCAGGCGCCGTAGACAGCCCGGCCGACGATGAAGACGAGGAAGACGGTCATCGGCGCGATCCAGCCGGACAGCCCGGCCGCGAGCACCAGCCCGCAGATCACCATCGAGGCGATGAACCCGTAGAGGCCAAGCCGCATCAAGGCGCGCCGGCCGCGATGATCCGCGCGCCGGGCCCAATGCGGCGCGGTCACCACCCAGATGACCGCCGACAGGCTGAACGCGACCGCGACCCACAGATCGGCGACTCCAAGCTGCCGCCCGATCGCCGGCATGAGCGACTGCATCGCCGTGTTGCCGGCCGCCGCGACGAGCATCACCGCGAAAAGCAGGACGAATCGCTCGCGGGGAATCCTCTTCGCCTTGGACAAATCGGGCCTCCGTCCTGGGCGGGGAGCGTTCGGAACGCCTTTCAGCCCCTTTCGGTCCGCCGCGCCGCCCTTGCCATTCCTGCCGCTATTTGCCAACGCAGCCCGTCGGACCAGAGCTTTACGGGACTCAGCATGGCATTTTCATTCGAACAGGCACAAAGGCATCGGGCCTTTGCGCGCCGCGGTGGCGGCCACCCGCTCTGGTACTTTCTGAAGGGCTTCATCAAGCATCCGGTGATGGTCGGATCGGTCATCCCGTCCTCCAAGATCCTGATCGACAAGATGCTCGCTCCGGTCGACTGGGAGAATTGCAAGCTGTTCGTCGAATATGGACCCGGGGTCGGCACCTTCACCCAGCATATTCTCGACCGCCTGGCGCCCGACGCCACCCTTCTGACCATCGACACCAATCCCGATTTCACCACGTACCTGTCGGCCAAGATTCGCGATTCGCGCCTCAAGCCGGTGACCGGATCGGCCGCCGACGTCCGCGACATCATGGCCGAGCTCGGTTTCGAGGAGGCCGACTTCATCCTCTCTGGCCTGCCTTTCTCGACCCTTCCCGACGGCGTTGGGCCGGCCATCGCCGAAGCGACCGCCGACGCGCTTCGCCCGGGCGGAGCCTTCCTGGTCTATCAATTCTCGCCCAAGGTGCGGCAGTATATCGCGCCGCATTTCGAGCGCATCGACCGCGGCTTCGAATGGCTGAACGTTCCCCCGGCTACCCTGTTCTGGGCCTGGAAGGATGAGGAGGAGGCCTGAGGCCCCCTTTTTATTTCTCGATTCCGAAGTTCAGGCGCCGGGTGATTCGATAGTCGGCGACCGCCACCAGCAGATAAGCCAGCCACCAGCGCAGCCGGGCGAAAGGCGTGCGCGCCTTGCGGTGGCTTTCGATCGTGATCGGCAGGCTCTGGCCGATCTCCGAATCGACCAGCCGCCGCATCGCGCCCGCCACCTCTTTGTCGTCGATTCGAAGCATCATCTCGAGGTTGAGGAACAGGCTGCGCATGTCGAAATTGGCCGATCCGACATGGACGACGTCGTCGACCACGAACAATTTGGTGTGAAGCTTGGTCGGCTGATATTCGAAAATCGACACTCCGCGTTTCAGAAGCCACCAATAGGTGTTCCGAGCGGCCCCGATGGTCGCCCGATTGTCCGATTTCGCGGCGGTGATCAGCCGCGCTGCGCCGCCCCCGCGGGAGACGCCGGCAATTCGCCTCAACATGCCGAAGCTAGGCGCGAAATAGGCCGCGATCATGTCGAGCCGCTTAGCGCTCATCATGTCCCTGCGCAGCGCCAGCGCCCAGGGGCTGAGGCGCCGGGTCGGTCCTCCGAACAGCCAGTGCAGCTTCCCTTCGGTCAGGCTGTGCTGCTGGAGCATCCGCCTCAATTCGCGGATTCCGCGCTCCGGCTTGCGCACCCAGGCGAACAGATCGTCGAAATAGCTGACCAGGCATTTGACGCTGTCCCCCTCGACCTGGATCCCGATGTCGCGCCAAGCCCCCGATTCCACCGTGCCGAAATATTCGTCGGCGACGTTGAAGCCCCCGGTCAGCACCTTGCGGCCGTCCGCCAGGGCAAGCTTCTGATGATTGCGGAGCAGATAGCGGCGCCCATATTTCGGGCTGAACCGGCAGAAGGCGATCGGCGATTCCAGAACGGGGCGCCAGAATTCTGCCCTGGCGGTCGATCCGAACCCGTCGACCAGGAGCGATACCTTCACTCCGCGCTCGCTCGCGGCGATCAGAGCGTCGCGGACCCGAACCCCCGAACCGTCGTCGAGAAACATGTAATAGAGAACTCGAAGGTCCTTCCTGGCGCCCTCAATCAGGGCGACGAGGGCATCGAGCCTTTCAGGTCCGTCGATGAGCAGGGTCAGACGATTGCCGGCGACCTCGATCGTCTGGTTCCTGGTCGCGGGCGGGTTGGCATCGGCCATGAGGGGGGAGATGCGCGCGGCGAGGGCCAAGGGCAAGGGGGCGAGGCTGTTGAGCCCAGGCGCGCGTCCCTGATTAGATTGACATTTCGCACCCCGGCTGGTAGCCGCCCCCCTTTCCCAAAGCTTGTGCAAATCGGAGTGCTTCATGGCGCGCGTAACCGTCGAAGATTGCGTCGACAAGATCCCCAACCGGTTCGATCTGGTGCTTCTATCGGCCCAGCGCGCCCGGCAGATTTCCGGCGGCGCCGAGCTGACCATCGACCGCGACCGCGACAAGAATCCGGTCGTCGCCCTGCGTGAAATCGCCGAGCAGACGGTGAAGCCGAAGCATCTCGAGGAGTCACTCGTCTCCAACTTGCAGAAGGTCCAGATCGAGGACGACGAGGCTCCGGACGAGGTCGGCTCGCTCAGCGCGTCGGCCGAGGCGCTCCGGCTCACCGCAGCGGCGCCGCCGCGCAACAACAATATGGGCGGCGACTACGAATAAGCCGGAGACGGGAAGCGCGGCCTTCGCGCTTTTCGACACGCCGATCGGGCGTTGCGCGATCGTCTGGCTCGGCGACGCGATCGTCGGCGCGGCGCTTCCGGAAAGCGACGAGGGACGCCTGAGGGCGCGCCTCGCAATGCGATTCCCCGGCGCCCATGAGGGCTCGGCGCCGCCGCCTGTCGCGGAGGCGATCGAGCGGATCGCCGGGCTCCTGAGCGGCAACGAGGCCGACTTGGCCGATATTCCGGTTTATCTCTCCGGAACCACCGACTTCGAAGACCGGGTCTATGAAGCCGCGCGTCGAATCCCGCGTGGCGACGTGCGCACCTATGGTGAGATTGCCGAGGCGATCGGCGAGCCGGGCGCCGCCCGCGCCGTCGGCGCGGCCTTGGGCCGCAATCCCGTCCCCATCGTCATTCCCTGCCACCGGGTGCTCGGCGGCCACGGCAAGAGCGGCGGTTTCTCAGCGCCCGGCGGCACCGCGACCAAGTTCAGGATGCTGGAGATCGAGGGGGCGAAACGTCCCGGCGATCCGGAGTTGTTCGAGACCCTGCCGCTGGCGGTGAAACCCACCTAGCACTCCGTTCGCCCTGAGCGTGTCGACGGGCATTGGAGGACGACAAGGAGAGGGCTTCGACAGGCTCAGCCCGAACGGCTGTGATGGGCCGCCCTCAGGCCGCGGCCTCTGCCTTCTTTTCGAACCCCTCGACCTCGGACTGGTCGACCCATTCCAGGTCGCCGAGCGAGAGGGGACGGCCGTCGGCGGACTGGACGGTCATTGGTGCGATCGGGCGGCGGCTGAAGCGGTCGATCAGGACCGGGTTGCTCGGCATATCGCAGATCCAGCGCTCGCCCCATTGGCGCATGGCAATGAGGACGGGCAGCAGCTCCCGGCCGCGCTCGGTGAGCCGGTAGGCCACCTTGCGCCGGTCGGCGGGATCGGGATCGCGGTGCAAGATTTGGTGCTCGACCAGCCGCGCCAGCCGGTTGGAGAGGATGTTGCGGGCGATTCCGAGTGCGGACTGGAACTCCTCGAAATGGTGGAGGCCGTTGAAGGCGCCGCGAAGGATCAGGAACGACCAGCGCTCACCGACCACCTCGAGCATGGCGGAAATCCCGCATTCCGCAAAGACTTCCTTCATTTGGTGAACCTTGACCATCATCCTCAGCCTACGCCTTTTTTCGCCATTTTCCATAGCACCAATAAATTAAGTTGCAACACACTACTGACACTCATATAAGTTGCGGACCACAACCTAACAGGGAAGTCCCATGACACGCTTTGCCGTTCCGATCCTGTCCGCCCTCAGCCTGGCGTCTCTCTCGCTCGCGGCCGCCGCGCCGGCGCTCGCCGCCGGCCCTTATTATCGCGCCGAGCTGGCGACGCCCGCTTCGTCCGGCCAGGTGACCGCCCGAGGCCTCATCTGGAAATGCAGCGCCGCCGGCTGCGTCGCCGGCAAGAGCAACAGCCGACCGGCGATCGATTGCGCTTCGCTGGCGCGCGAGGCCGGCGCGCTGCGCAGCTTCACCGTCCAGGGCCGGGCGCTGAGCGACGCCGACCTCGAAAAGTGCAACGCCAAGGCGAAATAAGAGGCTTTTTACGTTGCAACGCAGCAGCACCGCGCCCCATGTTGGCGCGGTGCTCAGGCAATATGAGTTATTAGAGAAGGTCCGGGCCTACGATCCCGATGCCGACGAGGCGATGATCAACCGCGCCTACGTCTTCTCGATGCAGAAGCACGGCACCCAGAAACGGGCCTCGGGCGATCCCTATTACAGCCACCCGATCGAGGTGGCCGGGATCCTCACCGACCTCCATCTCGACGACGAGACGATCGTCACCGCGATTCTTCACGACACGATCGAGGATACGCTCGCCACCCCCGAGGAGATCGAGAAGAGCTTCGGCAAGAACGTCGCCCGCCTCGTCGACGGAGTGACCAAGCTCTCGAAGATCGAGGCGCAGAGCGAAAGCCAGCGCGCCGCCGAGAATCTGCGCAAGTTCCTGCTCGCAATGTCGGGCGACATCAGGGTGCTTCTGGTCAAGCTCGCCGACCGGCTGCACAACATGCGCACCCTTCACTTCATCAAGTCGGACGAGAAGCGCCGCCGGATCGCGCGCGAGACGATGGATATCTATGCGCCGCTCGCCGAGCGGATCGGCATGTACGAGTTCATGCAGGAGATGCAGACCCTCGCCTTCCGCGAGATCGAGCCCGACGCCTACGCCTCGATCGCCAAGCGACTGGAGCAGCTCCACAAGGGCGAAGGCGACCTGATCGAGCGGATCGGCAAGGGAATCGGCACCTATCTCGACGCGCAGGGCATCAAGGCCCGGGTCCAGGGCCGGGAGAAGCATCCCTACTCGATCTGGCGCAAGATGGCCGAGCGCCACGTCAGCTTCGAGCAATTGTCCGACGTCATGGCCTTCCGCGTGATCGTCGAGAATGTCGAGGATTGCTACAAGACGCTCGGCCTCATCCACCAGCGCTGGCCGGTCGTGCCCGGGCGATTCAAGGATTTCATCTCCACCCCCAAGCGCAACGGCTACCGATCGCTCCACACCACCGTGATCCATGACGAGCAGATGCGGATCGAGATCCAGATCCGAACCCAGGAGATGCACGACCAGGCCGAGCACGGCTTCGCCGCCCACTGGGCCTATAAGGAAGGCAAGGCGGCGGCCCAGACCCAGCACCCCTGGATCGACGACCTTATCGAGATACTCGACCATGCCGCCAGCGCCGAGGAGGTGCTCGAGCATACGCGGATGGCGATGTATACCGACCGCATCTTCGCCTTCACGCCGAAGGGCGAGCTGATCCAGCTTCCCAAGGGCGCCACTCCGGTCGATTTCGCTTACGCGGTCCACACCGATCTCGGCGATCAGACCGTCGGCGCCAAGGTCAACGGCCGGGTCATGCCGCTCCGGACGCCGCTCGAGAATGGCGACCAGGTCGAGATCCTCGTCTCCAAGGCCCAGCATCCCCAGCCCGCCTGGCTGAGCTTCGTGGTCACCGGCAAGGCGCGCGCCAAGATCCGGCGCTTCGTCAAATCGAAGGAGCGCGAGGAGACGGTCTCGCTCGGGCGCAAGATCTTCGACGAGATCGTCCAGCGCCTTCCCAATCCGCTCGGCTGGGAAGCGATGGCCGAGGCACTGAAGCGGCTCCACATCCATGACGACCATGCCTTGATGGAGGCGATCGCCCTCAAGCGGGTCTCCGACGTCGCGGTGATGGAGGCCCTGATGCCGGGCTCGACCGGCAAGGGCGGGGTCAAGCCGCCGCCGCAGCAGACCGCGATCTCGATCAAGGGCCTGACCCCCGGAGTCGCCTTCAAGCTCGCCGAATGCTGCCACCCGATCCCGGGCGACCGGATCGTCGGCCTCAGGCGCGAGGGAACCGAGATCGAGGTCCATATGATCGGCTGCGACAGCCTGGCCGACGGGATCGACGCCGACTGGGTCGATCTCGCCTGGGGCGACGAATCGGATGGCGGTACGGCGCGGCTCTGCGTCGTCATCAAGAACGAGCCGGGCTCGCTGGCCGCGATCGCCGGAATCCTCGGAAATCACGGCGCCAACATCGTCAGCATGGAGCAGGCGAGCCGCGACGGAAGCTTCCACACCTTCCATCTCGACGTCGAGGTCCACGATCTCCAGCATCTGATGCGAATCGTCGCGGCATTGCGGGCAAGCGATGTGGTGTCGAGCGCCGAGCGGCTATAGGATCGCGCCATGACCATGATCGACCGAAGAAACCTGCTGGCCATGGCCGGAGCCGCCGTTCTTCTGCCCTTGCTGCCGGTCCGAGCGCTTGCCGCCGACGCCTTCATCATGTGACGCGATCCCGGCTGCGGATGCTGTCTCGAATGGGCGAAGAGGATGGAGGCCGCGTTCGGAAGGCCTCTGACCATCGTCTCCGCGCAGGACATGGCGGCGATCAAGCGCGCGCGGGGCGTTCCCGACGATCTGATGAGCTGCCACACCGCTCTGATCGGCGCCTACACCGTCGAAGGCCATGTCCCGCCCGCCGACGTCAAGCGCCTGCTCGCCGCCAGGCCGGCCGGAGTGCGAGGAATCGCCGCGCCCGGAATGCCGATGGGCGCGCCCGGCATGGAGCATGGCGACCATCGCGCGCCGTACAAGGTCATCGCCTTCGGGCCCGCCGGCCGCTCCACCTTCGCGTCGCACTGACTCATGCTCTGGCGGAAGCCGGAGCCCTGCCGTTAAAGGACCGGGCCCCCGCCTTGGCCGGGGGCCCTCGGCCGGCCTTTTGCCCTCCCGCCTTTCCCTGTAGGGACCGGCCATGACCGATACGCCCGCATCCATGACCTACGGAGGCTATCTCGGGCTCGAGCAGTTGCTGTCGGCGCAGCATCCGATTTCCAGCCACCATGACGAGTTGCTCTTCATCATCATCCACCAGACCAAGGAATTGTGGCTGAAGCAAACCATCCACGAGCTCCGGCTGTCGCGCGACCTGGTCCGCCGCGACCAGCTGGTTCCTGTCCATAAGAGCCTGTCACGGGTGTCGCGGATCCAGGCGGTGATGACCCTGAGTTGGGAGGTCCTCTCGACCCTCACTCCGACCGATTATACCAGCTTCCGTCACGTGCTCGGCACAAGCTCGGGCTTCCAGTCCGCCCAGTTCCGCCAGGTCGAGTTCCTCCTTGGCCTCAAGGAGGACGGTCATCTAAAGTCGCAGCAGGAAGGCTCGGCCGAGCATGAGGCGCTCGCCGCCGCGCTTCGCGAGCCCAGCCTCTGGGACGAAGCCAATGCGGCTCTCGCCCGCTCCGGCTTCGACCTTCCCAGGGATGTGCTGGAGCGCGACTGGAGCCAGACCTACCGTCCGAGCGAGGCGGTCGAGGATGCCTGGGCCGAAGTCTATCGGGACACCGAGCGCCACTGGCCGCTCTACCAGCTCGCCGAGAAGCTGGTCGACATAGACGATGCCTTCGCCACCTGGCGGCACAAGCACGTGATCACCGTCGAGCGGATCATCGGGCTCAAGCGCGGCACCGGCGGAACGGCGGGAGTCGCCTATCTCCAGTCCACTCTGTCGAAGCGCGCTTTCCCGGAGCTATGGTCGCTTCGGACCAAGGTCTAGGGCCTGGTCGCTTCAGCCAGTAAATCCGTCATTGCCAGTGCAGCGAGGTAATCCAGAGCGACGTGCGAGGCCCGCTCGATTGCCGCGTCCCCCGGATGAAGTCCGGGGTCATCGCAATGACGGAGCAAAGACAAGCGGACCCAGCATTCAAGGCATCGGCCGCGGCGCCGGCCCGTGCAACGCGGCGATCGCCTCGCGGGTGATTCGCTCGCGCGCCGAAAGGCTCGGATGGGTCCTGAATATCTGCGGAAAGGCGTCATATTTGCCGAGATAGCGACGCCAGAACGGAATCGCGGCCTGGACGTTGTAGCCGGCCGCCGCCATCAGCCTGATCCCGAACCGGTCGGCCTCCTCCTCGGTCCGCCACACCCGCTTCGCATTCTTGCCGAAGGCGCGGCCGATCCCGCTTTTGGGCACGCCCTTTTCGTCGAGCAAGGTCGGGTGATGAAGGATGTTGTGCGACATTTCGTGGCCGAGAACGACGGCAAGCTCGTCGTCGCCGCGCAGGAAATCGAGCATCGAGGTGGTCATCACCACGTAGCGGCCGTTGGCGAAGGCGTTGGTCTGGCCGGAGCGGGCGAGCCGGACCCGCCCGAGGCACCCCTGCACCGAATCGAGCCTGGCCTCGATCTCGCGGCCGTTGCGGAGCAGGCGAAGTCGGGCGGGACCCGCATGAAGCTGGTCCTCGAGCTGGAACTCCGATGCCTCCATCGCCTTGCGCCGCGAATCGCTATTCGCCATCGCCGCGATGGTCACGGGCGAGGGAAAGGCCTTGCCGTTCACCGCCAGGAGCACGTCACCGGCGACCAGGCCCGCGCGCGCGGCCGGCGTGTCCGCAAGAACGGTAAGGATTCCCGGGCCGCGGTCGAGCCCGTGGCGCTGGATCATGGTCACCCGGTCGGCCGGCTCATACTCGCCGAGATGATGGAAGAGCAGACCGGTGAGCGGGTGCGGCTGGCTGCAGAGCGGCCTGCCCGCCAAAGCGATTCGGTAGGCGACGGCGCCGACCCGGAGATCGGCCTGCCGCAGGGTGCTCTGCCCGGAGGGAGCGCCGGCACCTTGGCCAAAGGCGGCATGCGCGGCTAGTAGGATGCCGACAAAGGTGGCGAGCACGAGGCGGTAAATCACGGGGTCAAACTAGCTGCCAACTGGAGCGCGCACAAGAAAAGGGCCGGATGGGAGAACCCATCCGGCCTAATATCTTCGGACGTTTGCCGACCCTTACGGGCTGTGCGGCAGATCGTCGTCGTTGTCGTGAGTCGCGGCCAGAAGGCCGAGGATGATGGCGATGAGCGCGATCAACGGGATGATGAAGCCGCCGCGAAGCTGGCTTCCGTCGGTCACCGTCTCCCCAGCTGGCGCAACTTCAGTCGTCGCAGCCTGAGCAGAGCTTTGCGCGGCAGCCACAGCCGGTGTCACCATCAGGGCGACAGAGGCGGTCGCAGCAATAATTCCCTTGAAAACCACTTCAGCTTCTCCCTTCGTACTCGTGTCTGATCTTCTCGATTTCGGGCCCTACCTAATCGGCCGTTCCGAGGCTGTCTACCCTGGAAATGGCCACACGATTGAAAACCCAATGAGCCTCGTAGCCCCAGAGAAGTTTACGAAGCCTGATCCGAACGTCTGGAATTCCGAATGGTTCACTGACGCAGAGAGATCTGGATCGGATGTTGCATAAAAGCGACACCGTGCGCCAGACTGCCGGGAATTTACCTTACAATCCCGAGCGTTGAGGGCCGCAGGTCAATGGGCGGAGTCGCCGAGTTCAAGCTTTGGGAGGGTTTCGCCGGTCGCCCTGGTCGCTTCAGCTAGGTGGACGCAGCCGAGCCTGGACGGTTGGGGACAAGAAATGACCGGACGAAGAACGGCTTCGTCCGGTCGATTCCGGCTAGATCAGCGAACAGTCCGATTCGGCTTAAGGACTGGAGGGCAGATCGTCGTCGTTGTCGCTGCAGAAGACATTGGCCGCGCAAAGTCCGAGGATCACCGCGATGAGCGCGATCAGCGGAATGATGAAGCCGCCGCGAAGCTCGCTTCCCGCGACGGTCTCGTCCGCAGGGGCGACTTCATGCGTGGCCGCGGCCGCCGCAGAGGACTTCGCCAGCGCCACAGTCGGCGCCGTCATCAGAGCGACCGACGCGGTCGCGGCAATAAGCTTTTTGAAAACCACGTCAGCTTCTCCCTTTGAAGTCGAGTCTGATCGCCTAGATTTCGAGAGGTCAACCTAGACCAGTGGCGTGATCGAGTCTATCCCGAAATGATCGTCGGATTGAACGTTCCCGACGCGGGGACTCCTTCTATTCTTGGCCAGGTCTGGACCGAACCTCGCTTTGGCAAGCTATTCAGAACAACGGCAAGTCGGGCCCGACCGTTTGCCGGCGCGCGCTGCGCCGGCGTGGAGGTTGCGGGGAATCGCAATTTGTTTCAGAGGGTTCGCGAACCCGACTTTGGGGAGGAGCCGGTGATCCCGTCCATTCGCCTGCCGCGCCTGTTCGCCTTCATGGCGGCGGCACTGCTCGTCCTGACCGCCGCGCCCGCCAACGCGGCGGTCCAGATCACCTTTTATTCGAAGCAGCTCAGTTCTTCCTTCCCGCACGCATTCGTGATCATGCACGGCACGCTCGACCGCAATGGCGCCCGAGTCGACGAGGATTACGGCTTCACCGCCAAGTCGGTCAGCCCGGCCATTTTGATGGGGGCGGTCAAGGGAGAGGTGGTGAGCGATCACAATGCCGGATACGTCCGGCAGAGCGACAGCCATTTCACCCTCACGATCAGCGACTCCGAGTATGACCGGGTGATGGCCACCGTGGAACGGTGGCGCACCCGGCGTCAGCCGAGCTACGACCTCGGCTCGCGCAACTGCATCCACTTCGTCGCCGAGATCGCCTCAAGCGTCGGCATGCGCTCGGACACCCCGAAAAAGCTGATGAAGAAGCCGCGTTCCTATCTGGACTTCCTGACCGGGGCCAATCTGCCGTGGCTCCGGGCGCGCAATGCCGTCATCCATCGCCCGCCCGTCGCACCCGCGGCCGCGCCGGCCAGGCGGGCAAGGGCGGGTTGACTTTGCCGCCGGCATCGCTTCTCAGCCCGCCGGGTCCAGCCTGAATTCCCTGACGGATTTGCGAAGAGACGAATGAACTCGCCCAACGAACATATCATCGGCCTGCCCCTCGCGGTGGCATTGGCGCGCTCCTTCCGGGTCACCGGGCTCGACATAGACAAGGGCCGGGTCGCGGAGCTCGAGCGCGGCCACGACCGGACCCGCGAGGTCGAGGCCGAGGCGCTCGCCTCCTCCTCTCTGGCGCTGACCGCCGATCCCGCCGCCTGCGCCGGCGCGGGCGTCTATATCGTCACCGTGCCGACTCCGGTGGACGAGAGCAACAAGCCCGATCTCGGCCCGGTCATCGGGGCGACCCGATCGGTCGCCGCCATGCTCGATCCGGCCAGGAAGCCGGTCATCGTCTATGAAAGCACCGTCTATCCTGGAGTCACCGAGGAGATATGCGGCCCGCTGATCGAGGAGATTTCAGGGCTGGTCCGGGGCCGCGATTTCTTCCTCGGCTACTCGCCCGAGCGGATCAATCCGGGCGACCGCGAACATAGTGTCGACCGGATCGTGAAGGTGGTGGCCGGCGAGAATGACGAGGTGACTGACCGTCTCGCCGCGATCTACGGAGCTGTCACCGAGGCGGGCACCTTCCGGGCCGCGTCGATCAAGGCCGCCGAGGCCGCCAAGGTGATCGAGAACGCCCAGCGCGACATCAACATCGCCTTCATGAACGAGATCACCCAGATCTTCTCGAGGCTCGACATCTCGATCTGGGACGTGCTCGAGGCGGCCGGCACCAAGTGGAACTTCCTGCCCTTCCAGCCCGGCCTGGTCGGAGGCCACTGCATCGGCGTCGATCCTTATTATCTGAGCCACCGCGCCCAGCAGATGGGGGTCGACCCCAAGGTCATCCTCGCCGGCCGTTCGATCAACGACCGGATGGGCGCCTGGGTCGCCGAGCGGCTCCACGAGAAGAGGGGCAAGGCCGGGTCGGCTCTCATCCTGGGGCTCGCCTTCAAGGAGAATGTCCCCGACCTTCGCAACTCCAAGGTGATCGACGTCATCAGCCGGCTCGCCGAGCTCGGCCACGACGTGACGGTCCACGATCCGCTCGCCGACACCGCCGAGGCGCGGCACGAATATGGGCTCGATCTCGACTCCGGCGCTCTCGAAAAGGCCTACGACCTCGTCGTCGTCGCGGTTCCGCATGCCGAATATGGGGCGCTTGCCGACGACCGGGTCTCGGCCCTGGTCGCGGAAGGCGGCTTGCTCGCCGATCTCAAGAACCTTTATCGCGGCCGGACCCTGAGCGTGGAGCGGTGGACGCTCTAGAGCCTGATCATGGTCCGGTATCGGCAGCTGTCAGAGGCCGTGATAGGCCTTGTACCACTCGACGAATTTCGGAACGCCCTGCTCGATCGGCGTGGTCGGTTCGAAGCCGAGGTCGCGCTGGATCGCGCTGATGTCGGCGAAGGTGTCGCGAACGTCGCCCGCCTGCATCGGCAGAAGCTGACGCTCGGCCTTGCGGCCGCACGCCTGCTCGATCAGCTCGATCATCCGCGTCAGCTCTTCGGACCGGTTGTTGCCGCTATTGTAGAGCCGGTGCGGGCTTCGGCTTCCGCCGGCTTTCTCCTGTCCGTCGTCCGGCGGCGGATTGTCGCGGCAGGCGACCACGCCCGTCACGATATCGTCCACGAAGGTGAAGTCGCGGCGCATATTGCCTTCGCCGAACACCTGGATGGGCTTGCCCGACAGGATGGCGTCGGTGAACAGCCACATCGCCATGTCCGGGCGCCCCCAGGGGCCGTAGACGGTGAAGAATCGAAGGCCGGTCTGCGGAAGCCGGTAGAGATGGGCATAGGTCTCGCCGATCAGCTCGTCCGCTTTCTTGGTCGCGGCGTAGAGCGACAGCGGATGATCGACCCGGTCCTCGACCCGGAAGGGCAAGGTCTCGTTGCCGCCATAGACGGACGAGGACGAGGCGTAGACGAAGTGGCTCGATTTGCGGGCCCGGGCCAGCTCGAGCATGTTCAAATGCCCGACCAGGTTCGAATGGACGTAGGCGTGGGGGTTCTCGATCGAATAGCGAACGCCTGCCTGGGCTCCGAGATGGACGATCCGGTCGAAGTCCTTGCCTTCGAGCGCGCACTGAAGGGCCGCATTGTCGGCGAAATCGACCTCGACGAACTCGAAGCTGTTGTGGCGCCTCTGAAGATCGGCGATCCGGGCGCGCTTCAGCTCGACGCTGTAATAGTCGTTGACGTTGTCGAGGCTTGCGCTGACATGATAGCCGATGAAGCCGGCCGCGCCGGTAACGATAGTGGTCATGCGATGGATCTGTCCGTTTCGGGTTTCAGCCGCGCATAGAGGTTGATCGCCCGGGGTGGAAGCACCTGCGCGCTTGCCGCCGCCAAGCCTTGGAAGTGGAACGAAAAGTGGACTTGTCGCCGCTTTTGCTCTTTAGGCACGCTCAGGGACGGATCGGGGCGAACGCGGCAGACAGGTGGCTATTCCGGCAGGAAAATTCGCGCATGCGCGCCGGACCTTATGGCACCGGATCCGTCTCCAGCTCGGAGTCGGTCTGCTTCTCGCCGTGGTCATCCCCTATCTGGTACGGCTTCGTCAGGAAATCGGCCCGGCCGGGGCCCACCCCGACCTGGAGAGCCTCAACAATTCTCTGGTGGGGACGACGGCGGCGCTGATCGGCGGCTATTATGCGTTCCGCCGTGTCTCTTATTATCCCGGAGTCCGGGCCTCCTATCACATCTTCCCGACCTTCGCGATTTCCTACGGGCTGGTTCTGGTCGCCTTCTTCTTCGTCCGGCTCGATTACAGCCGCCTCCACTTCCTCACCAGCTTCATGCTCTGCGTGTTCTGGTACTATGTCGTCTACTTCAAGCTCCAGAGGCAGCACACGTTGCGCATCGGGATCGTCCCCGCGGGCGATGTCGAGCATCTGCTCGAAGTGCCCGACGTGAGCTGGGTGATGCTCGACAGCGAGAGCAAGACGCAGCCGCACGACGCGATCGTCGCCGATCTGAGGGCGGACCTTCCAGACGAGTGGGAGCGCTATCTCGCCGACCGGGCGCTGGCCGGAAGCCTGGTCATGCACGTCAAGCAGATGGAGGAATCGCTGACCGGCCGGGTCGCGATCGACCATCTGTCCGAGAACAATCTCGGATCGCTCATCCCCGGGATCGTCTATGCCAAGATCAAGCGGCTCGGCGACCTTGTCCTTGCCGCTGTCCTGATCCCGCTGCTCGCGCCTCTGATGCTTCTCGTCGCGCTCGGAATCAAGCTGACCTCCCGCGGCCCGATCTTCTTCGTCCAGGAGCGAATGGGTTATCAGGGCCACATCTTCCGGATGTACAAATTCCGGACCATGAAGGTGGGCGCGGAGGTGGAGGATGCCCGCCTCGCCGCGATCACGCGCGACGAGGACGACAGGGTCACCAGCATCGGCCGATATCTGCGCCGCTACCGGATCGACGAGCTCCCGCAAATCCTGAACATCTTCCAGGGCGAGATGAGCTGGATCGGCCCCCGGCCCGAAGCCGTGCCGCTGTCGCGCTGGTACGAGGCCGAGCTGCCCTTCTACCGCTACCGCCACATCGTCCGCCCGGGGATCACGGGCTGGGCGCAGGTCCGCCAGGGCCATGTCGCCAAGGTCGAGGAGGTGCTCTGGAAGCTCCAGTACGACTTTTACTACATCAAGAATTTTTCTTTCTGGCTCGACCTGCTGATCGTGGCGCGGACGGCGCGGACTGTGCTGAGCGGGTTCGGGGCGCGTTAGCTTCGAATCAACAGCTTCATAGGACCGGGCGTCGAGACAAAGACAGGGTTCGATCGGATCAAGGGAAGGCGCGGCGAAGCAAGGTCCGGGTTTCGGACCGCTGGACGAACGCGGCAGCGGAGCAGGCGCCCGGCCTGCTCGCTGTTCACCGTCAGGCGATGAAGTCGGTGGAGACGATGGCGTACCCGCCGGTGGTCGTGAGCCCGATCATCAAATCGGCGACGCCGTCGCCGTCTATGTCGCCCTCCACGAACCAGTCTCCGCCCGACTGATAGGCTCGAAGCTCACCGGCGGTGTTGCTGAACGCCGCGGCGCCGATGAACGCGAAAGCGTCATCGGCCCCGGTGCCGGTGTTGGCATCGATCCGCGACAGGTCGATCTTATCGCCAAGGTCGAAGCCGTTGATCTGGTCCCGGGCCGTCGAGGTCGAGTGTGCGGCATTGTGGTAGACGAACGTGTCGTTGCCGCCGCCGCCGCTCAGCGTGTCGGCCCCGGCCATGCCGGCGAGCAGATTATCGCCCAAATTGCCGGCGATGGTGTTGACCAGATCGTTCCCTACGCCGGTCAGGTTGCCGCTGCCGGTCAGGGTGAGGTTCTCGATCCAGGTGTCCAAAGTCGCTGTGACCGCGCTGAAGATGATGTCGATGCCACCGTTGGCGGCACTCGAATCAAAGGCCATGTCGCTGGCATGATCGTAATAATAGGTGTCGTTGCCGGCGCCGCCGATCAGGACATTGGCGTTGCTGTTGCCGATCAGCACGTTGTCCAGCGCATTGCCGATGCCGTCGATTTTGGCGGTCCCGATCAAAGTGAGGTTCTCGATCCAGGCGCTGAGCGTGGTGGTGACCGAGCTCTGAACCGTGTCGATGCCGCCCGATGCGCCGATCTCGTCGAAGGCGCGGTCGCCGGCATTGTCGAAGATGAAAGTGTCGTTTCCGAGCCCGCCGTGCATCGTATCGGCGCCTGCCCCGCCACTCAGCAGATTGTTGCCGCTGTTGCCGGTGATGACATTTTCAAGCGCATTGCCGACGCCGGTTAGGTTGCCGGTGCCGGTCAGGGTCAAATTCTCGATCCAGGTGTTTAAGGTCGCTGTGACCGAGCTGAAGACGATGTCGGTGCCGCCATTGGCCGCGCTCGAATCGTAGGCGCGGTCGTTGATATGGTCGTAATAATAAGTGTCGGGGCCGCCGGTCATGGTGTCGGCGCCGCCGCCGCCGTTGAAGATGTTGTCGGCGCTGTTGCCGATGATGGCGTTGTTGCCGTCGTCACCTTCATAGACGTCGTCGGCCGAGGTGACGCCGTTGACCAGGACCGTCACGGTCGCGGTGTTGCCGTTGGCCAAAGTGTAGGTGAAGCTGTCGGTGTCGGAGCTGTTGACGGCGCCGGATCCCGGAGCAACCAATGTATTAAAGGCGCCGTTCGGGTCGTATCTGAAGGTGCCGTCGGCGTTCAGGATCAGCTTGGCGCCTGACGGGAGAACGATCTCCTGGCCTACGCCGGAAGCCGATCCGTTGACTTGGCTCACTTGCAGCGTCGGACCGTCGACGTCTGCATCCGCGCCGCTGCCGTGATCCGCGAATAGGCTGGCGCCTGTGATCGGGATATTCTCATTGATGGCGAAATGGTCGGGCCTGGCTGAAGCCGGATCGTCCACTGACGTCACGGTGATCGTGGCATTGGCCTGGACGCTACCGCCGGCCCCGTCACTTACGGTGAAAGTTGCCGTCCGGGCTCCCGCCACCGGAGATTCGGATACGTTGTAATATCCTATCCTCCGCAACAGCGCTTCCACTGCCTCCGGAGTTGCATTCGCGTTGAAATTTATGATGAGGGTGCCGCCGCCGGTCAGGGTGCCGATTGCGACACCGCCATAGCTGACGACGTTTCCAGCGACGCCGATCTGGCCTTCGCCATTTCCCTGGAAGCGGATGCTCAGCCGGTCATCACCGGTGCCGCCGGAGGTGAGTCCGATCTTGAGGGATCCGCCGTTGAATTTCAGATCCGGGTCGACAAGTGCCGCCGAGGGAGCGATCGGCGTTCCAGGGTCGTTCTCGAGATAGGCAAGGGTCGCTCCGGGCCCTGGCCCGTCAAGGTCGAGCAGGGGTGCATCGTTGACCTGAGTGACGGTCACCGCGGCACTCGCCTCGGCGACAGCTCCCGCGCCGTCCGTGACGATGTACTCGACGGCCCGCGAGGCCTTCGCCGGGGCGTCCGAATCATTCGAGAACGTAATTGCGCGGACAAGCGCCTGCACCGCCTCCGGCGTTGCCCCGGCGCCCAGGCTGACCACCAGATCAGCGCCGTCCGCCCCCCCGCTGAACGTGCCTATGACGGTGCCGCCGAAGGTCACTTGCGTTCCGCTGACGCCGATCTGACCCGCCGCCGAACCCTGGTTGAGAATGGCGAGCTGGTCGGCCACGGTCCCCATCGCCTGGAAGCCGATCAATACCGATCCGCCGTCGAGGCTGGCCAGAGAATCGAGGGACACGATCAGGTTGGGCGCGATCACCGCCGCCGGACTGTCTTCGGTGTAGCCGGCGATTGCACCGAAACCCGTCTTTATGAGGCTCGTGGCATTGGTGATGGTGACCGCCGTCGATCCGATTGGGAACATGAGCGTCTGGCGGCCCCGCGCCTCGATCGTGCCGCCTTCCCAGAGGACCGAACCGCCCGAAGCGCCGATTCCATAGGCCGCGGACATGGTCGTCGGATCCCGCAGGCCAAGCGTGTGACTGTTCGTCGCGACGAAATCGGGAGGAGTGCCGTCCAGCGCGTTGTAGAATATGATCCCGACGGACTCACCCTGGAAATAGGACTCGAAGGCGGTACCGGAAACTCCCTGCAGTATCGCGCCCAAGCCGCCGTTCGATACGAAGCGCGAGCCGACGATCTCAAGGCCGTAATGAGCAAGGCCGCCGCCGGCGAACAGCGCCGTGTTCGGCCGAAGAAGCTCGATGTCGCAGTTGATGATGTGGATATTCTCGAGCGAACGTAGGTTCGCCGTCATTTCGATACCCACATAGGCGTAACCATACCCTGTGCAGTCGATATAGGTGATGTTCTTCGAACCGGTCAGCGGGTGGAAATAGGTGCCGACCAGATCCCCGTCGCCGTCCCAGGCGTGGCAGTTCGTAAGAACCACGCCGTCGCAGGCCATCTGCTCGAATCCGACCTGGCAATTGTAGCTTGCGCAATCGTCATAGGTGCCGCTGGCGTAGACGGCGAATGTGTTTGCATCGCCCTGGGCGTGATGGCCGTAGCCGGTGGTGTTATATACATCGACACGAGTGATGGCGAAGTCCGTGGCTTCGAACATATAGGTTCCATGAAGCCTGCCGTTCAGCGGCGTCGCTTTGTTCGCGTCGACGCTGAGATCGGAAATCACGACGCCGTCCGCACCCCTGGCCGAGTTGACGATACCCAGCGTCTCTGGCAATTTTACGAAATCCGCCGCCGCCGTTATCGTGGTGAGATCGCGGCCGGCGCCGATGAGCGATTTCCCCGATGGGATGATGATCGAGGAGTGAACGAGGAATTCACCCGCCCCCAGGACCACTTCGGTCACGGAGGGATCCGCCAGAGCGGCGTTGATGGCGGCCGCGATGTCGGGGCTGTCACCGGGATTGATCGTTACGGTGGTCACATTGAAGTCCTATTCCACATACCACGCCTGTGGGCCCGGCGGGAAACCGCTTGCCTGGACCGGAGATGCGCGAAACGGACAGGCTATCTCAAGGCGGCGCGGAATCCAATTCAATATTCAGCGCTTAGGCTGCTTCGCGGCTCGAGACCGGGGCCTGATCGCTGAGCCAGGACTGGAACATAAGGATCGCCCACAATGCCGGCGTGGAATCGCTTTCTCCCCGAAGATGCTGCTGCCATCGCCGATGAACGATGTCCGCATCGAACCAGCCCTGTTCGGAGAGGCGGCGGCGATCGAGCATCTCCTCTGCCCAGGGCCGAAGGGGTCCCTTGATCCATTCGCCGACGGGAATGCCGAACCCTGCCTTGGGGCGATCGAACAGCGGTTCCGGCGCTTCACGATAGAGCAGCCGGCGGAGGATATGCTTTCCCGTTCCGCCGCGGATCTTCATGCCGATCGGTATCCGCGCGGCCAGCTCCGCGACCCGATGATCGAGGAACGGGACGCGAGTTTCCAGGCTCACCGCCATTGCCGCCCGGTCCACCTTGCACAGAATGTCATCCGGCAAATAGGAAAGCGCATCGCAATACATCATTCGCATCGGATCGGGCGCGTCGACTCCGACGTCGAGATCGAACGCGCATTCCGCGGGTACATCCTCTCCGCCGATCACGGGCGAAGACTCCTTCGACCATTCGTCGAGAAACGAACCGAAAAGGGAATCCAGGCTGCTCGCGCCTTCGAGGGTTCGGAAGGCCTTCTGCACCTTGGTTCCGAAATGGGGTGGGCGGCGGCCTCCGGGAATGAGCGCGGAAAGGCTGTTCCAGGCCGAAGGCGGCATTCGCCCCAGGCTTCGACCGGCGGCGATCCGGAGCGGGGCCGGAACGCGCCGAAGCTGGCTCCAAAGCCGCGCGGCGCCGAAATATCGATTGTAGCCGCCGAAGAGCTCGTCGCCGCCGTCGCCGGAAAGCGCGACGGTCACCTGCTCGCGGGCGAAGCGGCTGACGAGGTAGGTCGGTATCTGCGAACTGTCGGCGAACGGCTCGTCATACATTGCGGGGAGCCCCGGTATGACCTCTTGCGCCTCGCGGACGGTGACGTAGCGGGCGTGATGCTCGGTGCCGAAATGAGAGGCGACACTTTCCGCATATGGGGACTCGTCGAAGCCCTCCTCCTCGAAGCCGATCGTGAATGTGCGGACCGGTCCGCTCGAATATTTCTGGTAGAGCGCGACAACCGCCGAGGAATCAATTCCGCCCGATAGGAAGGCGCCGATCGGCACGTCCGCGATCGATTGACCCTGGATCGCGGCGGCAAGCGCAGCCTCGAGCCGCTCGAGCGCTTCCTCTTCGTCTACGATCGGGTCGGCCAGGCCATTCGCCACGGAGTCGCGATAGGACCAGTAACGTTCGATTCGGATGCCGCCCTCGAAACGTCCGACCGAAGGCAATGAGGTGGGCACGACACGAAGGGCGTCGGGGGTGGCCGTGAGTATCGCGCCCGGCTCGAGCTTGTAAATGTCACGATAGATGGAAAGCGGCGCCGGAATGTAGGTGCGGCCGGCGAACAGCCGCAGCGCGCGACGATCTATGTCGTTGCGGAAGCGCGGGTGCCGGCGCAGCGCCTTCAGCTCTGACGCGAAAGCAAAGTCTCCTCCGACCCAGCCGAAATAGAGGGGCTTTTCACCGAAGCGGTCCCTGGCGAGCTGGAGCCGGCGCTCGCGGCGGTCCCAAACCGCCAATCCGAACATTCCGACGCTCTTCGCCAACGTCTTCTCGAGTCCCCATGCCGCGACGCATTCGAGCAGAGTCTCGCTGTCCGAATGGCCGGCCCAGTCGTCGGGGGCCAGACCCGCCGCTTCGAGCTCCGCCCTGAGGGCGGCATGATTGTAGATCTCGCCATTGTAGGTGAGGACGTATCGGCCACTCCTGGAAACCATCGGCTGATGGCCGGCGGGCGACAGGTCGACGATCGACAGCCGACGATGGCCGAAGCCCACGCCGGCTTCCTCGTCTATCCAGACGCCCTGATCGTCGGGCCCGCGATGGGCGAGCGCGCCGGCCATCGACTCCAGGAGGCTCCGTTCGACGCCATTGGCCTTTACGATACCCGTAATTCCGCACACGATCTGACGCTTTGATTTGCTGCCGAAGCGCGCCTGATAGCTTTGAAGCTCCAGTCTGGCTAGGAGCCCGGAAACGAACGCAAGGAACGGCCGGCGCTCCGATCGTCAAATCTTCCGGAAGGTGGAAGCGGAATGCCAATTACGCGACTTGAGCCGAGGAAAATCGAGAAAATCTGGGGGCGCCGCGACCTCTCGCCGCCCTTCGGCCCGATTTCGCCGGACAAGCCACCGGTGGGTGAGATCTGGTTCGAAGGCGAGCGGACCGGCGACGATGCGCTGTTGGTCAAATATCTTTTCACCTCGGAGAAACTCTCGGTTCAGGTCCATCCCGACGAGGAAGCGGCGAGGTTGCGGGGCCTTCCGGGCGGCAAGGAGGAGGCCTGGTGGGTGGTGGCCGCGGAGGAAGGAGCAACGATCGGACTGGGTCTGCGCGAGCGGATCGATCGCGAGACCCTGCGATCTGCCGCGCTCGACGGAAGCATCGAAAGGCTACTGGACTGGCGCGAGGCCAGCGCCGGGGACCATGTCTATCTGCCCGCCGGCACCATTCATGCGCTGGGACCGGGCCTGGCCGTCGTCGAAGTCCAGCAGAACGCCGACGTCACCTATCGCCTGTTCGATTACGGCCGCGACCGCGAGCTTCATCTCGAGGCAGCGGTGGCCGTAGCGAACCCCGGTCCCTATGAGGCGCCGCTTCCTTCCTACGAGTTGGGGCCGGGCCGCACTGTCCTCGCTCACGGCAGGGCTTTCGTTCTGGAGCGCTGGTCGGGTCCGCGGTCCGGCAGAATCGACGCCGAAGAAAGTATCTGGATCGTACCGCTGGGCGGGTCCGCCGCCATCGGCGAGGAGGAGCTTCATCCCGGAGGCGTCTGGCGCGTCGAAGGTGAAGCAGCATACGCGCTCTACGACGGAGGGCATTTGCTCGCCGCCTATGCGGGCGGCGAGGTACGACACGGTCTGGTCAGGGACTAGGCTTTGCCGCCGGCTTGGCCGGTGCCGGTCAGAGCTTCCGAAAGATCATCAGCTTGGTATCCGTGCAGCGCCCGTTATAACGCTCGAACACCTCGCGCCGATAGCGCGAGTGATAGAGGAGATAATCCTTTTCGAAGACGGTCTCGAAGCCGGCGCCGGCCAGCAGCGCCTTGATCTTCGACCAGAGGATGTGGTCGTCGGGGAAGACGTGGATGTCGCCCTCGTTGGTGTGACGCGGATTGATCAGCCGGCGCACCTTGTGGACATAATTGGAGGGCGTGAGATATTTGCGCCAGTCGAAGCGCAGCGCCGCTCCGCGAAATTCGGAATAGACCGGGTCGCCCAACCAATATTCCTCGGTATGCTCATGATCGAGCATGATCACGCCGCCGGGCTTGCAGACCCGGGCGAGTTCGGCGATCGCGGCGAGATAGTCCGGGATGTGATGCAGCACCGAATAAGCGGCGATGAGGTCGAAGCTGGAATCGTCGATATTGGAAAGATCGCTGCCGTTCATCTCGAGCAGCGACAGCCGCTCGCTCGGGAAGCGGCGCTCGACCAGCCGAAGGAAGTCCGGTGAGACGTCCGCGGCGGTGACGTGAAGGCCGAGATCGAGCATGTGCCGGCTCAAATTCCCCGAGCCGCAGCCGAAGTCGAGCGCCTTCAGGGCATCCGAGCCGGTCCGAACGGAGTCCCGGGCGCGGGCAAGCGCGGCGGCAAGCCGATCCTGCTCGATGTCGTTGAAGATTTCGCCGTGCAGTGCCTCGTATTTCTGCGCGACCTGGTTGTGGACCTCGATATTGCGAGCGATCTGCCTGTTTGCTTCCGCGGCATCCATAAGCGCCATCTTTTCCTCGAACATTCCGCAGGAGCCTCTACCGAAAGCTTCCTGCCGCAACCAGTGGCCCTTAGGCACTCCGTCCCCGCGGCGGAATAGGGTAACGTGACAGCGCGGTCTCCTGCCCGCTGTCGCGCATCGAGGGTTCCCGATCGCACGGGCGCTAATTCTCGACACCCTCGCGGCCACGCCCTATTCAGCCTCCTTTTCGCCGTTCGACGGAGTTCGACTTGATGTTGGTTTACAATCAGCAGGATATGCGCAGGGCCAATTGGGGCGGCCTCAAGCCCGCGCTTTTTAGAATCCTTTCGGTCCGGCCCGTCAGGACCCTGGCTTACGCGCTTGGCAGGTGGGTGCTTCCCAAGCCGCTGCTTCACCGCCTTCCCGTCTTCGAGGACAAGGTCGATTTTCGCTTGCGGTCCGGCGCAGTCGTTCATCTCCTCGACCCGAAGGTCGATTATGTCGCCAAGGATGTCTTCTGGGGAAAGGGCCGCCTTGTCGCGCCGTCCGAGAATCGCATCCTGGACGTCGTCGAGAGGCTCGCTCAGGATGCTGACATCTTCCTCGATATCGGCTCCTATTCGGGAATGTTCGCGCTCGTTGCCGCTCGCGCCAACCCGCGCCTGCGCGCCGTCACCTATGAGATCGTGCCGGAAAATTTCGAGCTGATAAGGAAGAATGTCGCGGCCAATGCCCTGGAAAAGCGGGTGGAGGCGAGGCTCGTCGGCCTGGCCGCGTCGCCGGGAAACCTCACCATGCCGCTTGTCACCGGATCTTTGTCCCACCCGGCCTCGCTGTCGCTCGGCTCGCATTTCGACGGCGGCGTGCCCGTGCCGCTGACCACTCTGGACTCCGAAGCCTATGACGGACGCCTGCTCATGAAGGTCGACGTCGAAGGCTTCGAGTGGCAGGTCTTTCGGGGCGGCGCCGGCACGGTGGCGAAGCTTCGCCCCGACATGATCTGCGAATTCCTTCCGGGCGCGCCGGACTGCGACAAGGTGCAGGATTTCCTGAGGCCCCTTGGCTACAGGTTCTTCCTGGCGCTTGGCGACGGGTTCGAGCAGCGGGACGAAATCGACCCCCATCCCACGGCCCGCGATTGGCTCCTGACCGTGCGGACCGACGAAGAGCTTGCAAGCGTCATCTGAGTGCTTCCGCCGGTCACAGCCTCGATCCTTGCCTGCCCCGGCACGGCCCCTCGATGCTTCGGGCTGCGTTGATCCGTGGCCAAGGTTTCTCCGCTCGAAAATTCTCCGCCGCCGGAAGGCCCGGTCCTGATCCGGCAGGGCGAACCGTCAACTGCCGCGCGCAGGCCCCGCATCCTGATCGACGCCAGTCCGGTCACCAGCAGCGTGGATGGGCTCTCGGTCTACATCGTCAATCTGATCAAGCATCTCCCCGAGGCCAGCCTCGACTGGTTCGACTACACCATCCTCCTCAATCCCGGCGTTGATTGGCCCGATCTTGCCAAAGCGGTGCGTGAACGGGGATTAAAGGAATTGCGTGCGAGGATCGCCCCCATCGGACCTCGTCGGGACCTCGATATGTTGCGGTTTCTCAGGCGACACCGCGGCCAGTTCGATCTTATCCACATCACGTCGAACAATTATCCGCTCGCCCTGAGGGGCGGGATTTGCACGATTCACGATGTCACCTTCAGAACCTGGTTCGACAGCAAGAGCCGAGTCCCGCTCTGGAAGTTCGCCGCCCGCCTCTACATGAGCATGGTGATACGCAAGGCACTGAAGCGCGCGCAGGCGGTGATCGCGGTTTCTGACTCGACCCGTCGCGATATCGAGAGGCAGTTCGCCCCGGGCCGCGCGGAAATGGCGAAGATCAGCATCGTCCACGAGGGCTGGGAACATCTCAATGATTACGATCGGGAGGAATGCCCGCCATTCGAGTTCGGCGCTGGAGGCTACATATTTTTTCTTGGCTCTTATCGCGTCCACAAGAATTTGACGCGCCTGCTCGAGGCTTTCAGGCTGGCGATGGATCGCATCCCTTCCGACCGGATCCTGGTCATCAGCGGCTCGAGCGGCGCGCTGTCGGCGGCCAACCAGCAAGTGCTCGCGACCATCAATGCCGTCCGGCAGCGGGTCGTTTTTACCGGCTATGTATCCAACGCCTGCGTGAGCCGGCTCTATGCCGAGGCGGACGCTTTCATCTTCCCATCCCTGTCGGAAGGTTTCGGCCTGCCCGTGCTGGAGGCCTTCCATTTCGGCACGCCCCTGCTCTGCTCGAGGGCGACATCGCTGCCCGAGGTCGCCGGCGACGCGGCGCTCTACTTCGATCCCGACGATGCGGGCGACATCGCGGAGGCGATCGTCCGTTTCTACAACGACCCCACCCTGGCGGCGAAGCTGGGCGCGGCGGGCAGCCGGCGTCTCGCCTCATTCTCCTGGACGAAAGCGGCGGCGGAGACGGTCGAGATTTATCGCCGATGCCTGGCGGGCGCCGGCGCGCCCCTCTGAACGATCGGCCCGAAGCAGGAGGGCGGGCGGTGCCCTACAGCCGCGCCGGCGGGCTGCCGGGGTGGTCCAGAAGCCTCGCATATTGCTCGCGTTCATGCCGATCGAGCCGGGCCGGATCTAGCATCTCGAGGGCGCGGCTCCGCAGGGCAAGGCCCATCGCCTTCGCAAATCCGGGATCTTGCAGATATCGTTCGATGCCCGCCGCCATTTCCTCCCACGCCCGGTGAGAGAACAACAGCCCGGTAATTTCTGTCTCGATCAGCTCCCTCTGCCAGTCGATGTCGTAGGCAACTACCGGAGCGCCGCCCAGCGCCGCTTCCGATAGCGCCCTGCCGGCGTGGGGCGAGACGAATGCGGTTGCGTGCGGGATCAGTTCGGCAAGAGACTCCTGATCCAGATTGCCGGGAAGGATCAGCTGTTCCTCGACGCCCAGCTCGCGCGCCAGCTCAACCAGCGCCGGTCGCATCCGGCCCTCGCCCGCGATGACGGCCTTGATGTCATGGCCCTTGGCGCGGACCCGGGCGAGCGCGCGGACCACGTCGTCGGGATGTTTGAGGGCGTTGATCGCTTCCAGCCGGGCAATGGTAAGCAGGAATTTCCCGGGCTCGATTCCCAATCGTCGAAAGCGATCCGGTTCGGCGGTCCGGGAGGCGGGATCGGCGAAATGCCGTTTGTCGATCAAATTGCCGTAGCGGAACAGCGTCGAATGCTCGGGGCGAGCGCCATTCCTCAGGGCGAAGTCGAGATTGTCCTGGTTCGCGCCGGCGACGAGATCGGCTCGCCTGAACACGAACCGCTCGATTACCCGTTCAACCTTCATCGTCCTGAACAGGCGCGGTTGCATCGGATAGCCGGTCGTCTGTCGGTTGACCTCGTAATTGGCGCCGACGCGGACGACCAGGGGGATCCCGCTCAGCCGCGCCAGCCCCCAGCCGAACAGGCCGAGATATTGGCCGTCTCCGGCTCTGATGACGCCGATTCGCTCCTTCCGGATGAGCCGCAGCAGGGAGACGAAGAGGCCGACTTGCGCGAACAGGAAATTGAGCGCGAAAACCCGGCGAAGCCAGCGGAACCGTTCTACCTTGCCCTCGATGAAAGTGTGTGCCGGATCGATGTCATGGCTCACGGCGCGGCCGTATTTCGGGGTCCAGCTCTCGGAGGTCAGCAGGGTCGCGAACGGGTGGACGGTCCAGACATGGGTAAAGAACCCGCCGAGATCCCGGCAGGTAACCGATTCCTCCAGCCCTCGCTGCCGGACCATTTCGAGCGTGAAGGTAAGGTCGAGGACGAGAAGCTTGCGGGGCGCGGAGGGACCGGTTTCGCCTTCCGAATCGGAAATCGGGCGAGGCCGATTGTTACCGGGCGCGGCTATGTCCCGACTTGCGCTAACGGAAGCGCTCTGTGCGGGCGGCATGGCGGCTACTTTCTACCCGGGACAGGGTTGGGGGAGGGGAAATCGGTGCTCCTTTGGCAGCGGGTCGTTGAGTTTGGAAGTGAAATTCGGGCGGCGCCCCGCTCGCGGGCACCGGCGTCACTCCGCTCCTCTCGCACGGATCAAGCGCAGATGAGACCTGTCGAGGATGCCCACGGCTACAGCGCCCGCGGTCGCCAGCAGAAGCAGCAGAAGCTTGAGGGCGATCGTCGCGAGGCTTGGCTCGCCGGAACCGATGAGCCCCGGCAAAAGGCAGGCAGCCACCAGCCCACAGCAATAGAGAAGCTTCCCCCTTTCGAGGACCAGCGGGAAGAAACGCTGCGACCAGAGGAGAAACGCCGAAGTGAGTATCCCGTAGGACAATAGAGTCGCAATGGCGGCGCCGAGCGCTCCGAGACGAGGGATCAAGGCAAGATTGAGCAGGAAATTGCACAAGGCTGCGATCCAGGCGCCATAGCCCAGGAATACGGTCTTCTTCTCGAGGGTGAGCCCCAACGCGGTGATCAAAGTGGTGCCGTAAAGAACGAGGCCGGCCGACAGAAAGGGCAGCACTCCGGAGGCTGCCCAATAATCCGGCGGCGTGAGCGCCATCAGGGCTTCCTGCGAAAACAGAGCAAGGGCCAATCCGGCCATGGCCAGCACGAAGAACCACAGCGAAAATATTCGGCTGTAATGCGCGCGATGGTCGGGATCGTCCCGCATCAGCCTGATCGCGAAGGGGCTCCATGCCTGTCCGAAAGCGACGATCATGAAGAGGACGACCGTCGCATATTTGGCGGCCACGCTGAACAGGCCGAGCTCTTCCGCCGAGCTGAGATCGACCAGCATCCATCGATCCAGCGAGGCGTAGAGCCATCCCGCCACGGCGGTGAAAAGCAGGGGATAGCCGAAGCCGAGGAACCTTCTCGCAAGCTTCGTGTCGAAGTGCCAGGCAAGATCGCGCCGAATGAACCAGAGGGCGAGCGGAAGTGCCGCGAGCGAGCCGAGCAGGGCTCCGGCGAAAAGGCCGTGCAGCCCCCCCGCCAGGCCGAGAACGAACCATAAGGACAAAGCCGTTCCGACGAGGTTCTTCGCGAACGAAAGGGCAATGAATCGAAATGGCGTGAAGTGCAGCCGGAGGGTGTCGAGGCAGAATTGCTGGATCTGGTCGGGAATGACGGCGGCCAGCGCCAGCGCCAGCAGCCAGCGGTCGATCCCGAAACCCTGTTCGAGCCAGCCTGACGACGAGCCGAGGATCAGGGCCGCGACGCCGACCATCAGCATTCCGGAGAGGAGTAGCTGAAACAGGCCCGTGGACACGACCTTCGCCTCGTCTTCCGGAGCCGTTCCGCTATCGAGGTAGAATCTCTGAACGGCCTGATTGACGCCGACGTTCATGATCAGTCCGAGAAGCCCCGTGGAGACGGTGAGAAGGCTCCAGATTCCGAATTCGGCGAGCGAAAAGACGTGCGCGTAAATCGGGAAGACCGCGAAGGCCATGAACTTGAACAGGAATTCGCCCGCCCCATAGATGGCGACATCCCTTCCAAGCCTTTTCAGCACGGCAGGCGGGACAAGCTTGGGAGTTTGTTTTCGACCAGCGGATGGCTGATTCGGGACGAGGACCGGTTGTAGGACGATTTCAGCGGGTGGAAGAGGTTTATCAGGTCCACGTCCTTGCCGTGCAGGATCCGGTCGTAGATTGCGCCGAACATATATTGAGCGGTGGGATAGGAGTGGTATTTCTCGACGAAATGCCGCCCGGCCCGACCGAGCGTCTCGCGAAGAGCGGGGTCGGTCACCAGCGCGCGCAGATTATCGATGAGGCTTTCAGGCGATGTCGACAGGACCGGACATTCGTCGAGGAAGCCATAGCGGCGGTAGACGCGCGTATAGGCCTCATGCTCGAGATTGGCCATGACCGGCAGGCCGGAGGCCATGCCCTCGATGCCGCTGAAGGCATATCCGATGCCGATGAATTGCTCGGCGAGGATGTCGGCCTGCTGCATCTGGCGGCGCACTTCGTCGTTGGATATGCCTTCCAGAAGAACGAGATCGATCAGCAACCCCTCCTGCCGCAGTCGCTCGACGGCATCGATCAGGAACTCGGTTCCTTTGAAGCCGCGATGATTGGGGGTGTGGATGATCCGCACGATTCCGTTGTGGCCGTCATGGCCGGAATAATCGGTCCTGGCGGCCCATGCCGACGTATCGATGACGAAAAACTGGTTGGTGGTGACGTCCCAGCGGCCCATGCCGTCAATCATCAGGCCGACGATGACGACGTCGGCGTGCCGGTTCCAGTGCTCGACCTTGCGACGGGTCGCGACCTCGACCCGGGCAAGCGCCGGGTAGCAGGAGATCAGCCCATAACGAAGCGAGGTGTCGACGATCCGAGACGGTAAATAGGCGTCTCCGCCGAAGCTCATCACCACCGTCTTCACGCCCGCAAGCCGGAAAAACAGGCTCTCGAGGCGCCAGAATATGGAGAGGGAGAGAGCGAAGCCCCAATAGCTGGTGTGGACCACGCTCGCGCGCCGCAGCACGTAGATCAGGGCGATGCAGGCGCCGATCGCGAAGCGCAGGGGCCTGGGGAGCCAGGAGGGCGCGAAATCCTCGAACAGGCGGTCGTAATCCGAGCGCCGGTTGATCGCGTAGAGCGTGTTCATGATGGTCATGCTGACCCGGCCCTGCTCGCGCATCGCCGCAGACCAATATTTATTCGAAATGAGCGGGACGCTCCCCCACACGAGCAGCTGCCGCTGGCGGGCCGGAAGCAGGGCGGCCAGCAGGAACACCGGCAGGAACAGTCCGACGAGCAGGTTCCACAGGATGCGTTTCGGCCAGGACGTGGTCATGCAACGCTCCCTTACCCCGAAGTCCCGCCGGGCTTCCGGCAATAGGCTTCGACCCCGTTCCCGCCCACGTCGACTCTTATGTCCTCGGCGCCCAGCTCTTCCAGAACCTTCCTTATCTCCCCTTCCGTGCGGTAATGCTTGTAGTGATCGGTCATGCCGTCATGCGTATCGAGCAAGGCCCACTGAAGATGCTCTTCACGATCGCGCAAATCGAAAATGCCGTAATAGAAATGTATTCCGGCGGTCCTGGCGAGGATCCGCCGTGCCCAGCGCGATTCCCTGAAGCGCCAATAGATCGGGAACCAGAATTTGGTTATCGCCCGGGTCGCCGCCAGTCGCTTTTTCTTCGGCAGCCTAAGCACCAGCCATCGGTACAATTTTTCGGCATCTCCCAACGGCGGCGGGAGTCGAAGCCACAGGTTCCAGCGATAATGATCCACGACGAGACGACCGCCGGGACGAACCATCTTCCACAGCGCCCTGATGCTGTCTTCCGGATTCGGCGTGTGCTGCAGGACTCCCAGGCAGATGACATAATCGTACGAGCCGGATGGGAAAGGCATCTGCAACATATCGGCCTGAACGAGCGTGAGCCGGTCGCTGTCGCCGTTATTGGCCGCGTTTGCCTCGACCGCCGCGGAATAGTCGAATGAGTGCAGGGTGGCGCCCCGCTTGAGCAAGATCTCGCTGAAACGGCCCGCGCCGGAGCCGGCTTCGAGGATCAGCTTGCCCTTCAGGTTCTCCAGTTCACCTCGAAGGCATCGGCTCAGCCGGCCCTCCGACATCGGCAGACCGGTATAGGAATCCAGCTGCGTGCGCGGAAAGTTTTTCCACTCCTAGCCGAAATCAGCCGCGTAGTTTTCGGAACCGACGAACCTCGGAATTCCATCAACGATCGGAAAGATCGTTCCATCGGCGGCGACCAGCCCAGAATCATCATGGTTCAGCGGCGAGCCGTTCCGAGGGTCACGCAAGACGGAAATATCGCGATTCAAACCAATTCTCCCATTTTTCAACGATCCAAGGTGTCGATCTGAGGTGAAGATCATCCGGTGTCCGCGCCAGGCGATCCGGCGCCGTTCCGTCCCTGACAGACGCCGCGGCACGGCAGTTCGATTCCGCCAGGCTGGCGCACGAGATGCCGGGCTATTACGCCGATTCGGGCTTAGCGATCATCGTCGGCACCGTTCCTTCCAATATCGGCAGTGAGCCACGCCGGTTGCCGCTGGCTCGGCAGCCCTCGCGGCCTGTGGTACCTCCAGCAAGCGATGCCCCATGCGTTAGGACGCCGATTCTGTCAATTTGCGGCGGCCGCGGACAGATTCCGGAGAAGCAGCTCGCCGCGTGGGGTCCGCATCGTGCCAATGCCTTAGACGGGCCATTCGTGTCGTAAGACAGGGTCCAGGTCGGCCGAGCGGGCTTGGCATGAGGGAGGGAGGGCTGCTAACGGCCCCCCGGGCCAGCTTCATGGCCTGCTTACTCTCCCGGAGGTTATTCGCTCGTGATTATCGATACGCCGCTTTTTGTCCTGACCAGCGATATTGATTGGGCCTCCGACCCCTGCATCTCCGAGCTGACCGATTTCGCGGCGGGCCTCGATATTCGCCCGACCCTCTTCTCGACCCATGAGAGCGCGCTGGTCGGCCGCCTCGGCGCCGAGGGCGCCGCCGAGATCGGGGTTCATCCCAATTTCCTGCCGAACAGCTCGCACGGCGGCGACGTCGCCTCGGTGGTCGACCATGTCATGAAGCTGGTGCCTGCGGCGAAGAGCTTCCGTTCGCACGGATTCATCGATTCCACCCCGATCGCGACGACCCTCAGAAGCCGCGGAATCGAGCAGGACAGCAATCTCTGCCTGTTCCTCCAGGAGGACATCGCCCCGCTCCGCCACGCTTCGGGCCTGATGCGCCTTCCCGTCTTCTGGGAGGACGACATCCATTTCTGCTGGCCCGGCACCGACTGGAACCTCGACGCTTACTACCAGCACTTCCTCAAGCCGGGCCTCAAGGTCATCAACGTCCATCCGATCCATTTCGCCATGAACACGCCCAACCTCGAATTCTACCGAGGCCTCGGCACGGCCTCGTCCGACCTCACATCCGAGGATATCGAGCGGCTGCGCCACCAGGGTCAGGGGACGCGCACCTTCGTCACCGAGCTTCTCACCCGCCTTCGCAACGAAGGCTTCGAGTTCCACACTTTGGCCGAGACCGCGGCAATGTTCCCCAACATGCTGTCGATCGACGGCGATCCCGACCGCGGCCGGACCGACCGGCTCACCAACAAGGATCACGAAAGCTATTGGCAGCAGGACGATGCCGCCAAGCAGGCCGCGATCCAGAAATTATACGATCAGCGCAACGCCGCCGACAAATATGCGACCTCCCGCGACTACAATCAGCGCGAGCTCGAGATCAAGGCGATCGGCGATGCGCTCGAAGGCGTGAAGCCGGGCAAGCTCGCCGATCTCGGCTGCGGCAATGGCTACACCCTGATCTCCGTCGCCAGCAGAATCGGCGGCTGGGACATGACCGGAGTGGACTTCGCGCCGGCCTTGATCGGCGGGGCCAATCAGCTGCTCGAAGAGGCGAAGGACGAGGTCACGTCGACCCTGAACTTCCGCCATGGCGATGCATTGAAGTTCCTGGCCGAGACCGGGGAAGGCGCTCTCGACGCAGTCCTGACCGAACGCTTCATTCTCAACCTGCCCAATGTCGACGTCCAGAAGCAGACCATTGCCGACATCTACCGGGTGCTCGCGCCCGGCGGCCTCTTCCTGATGTGCGAAGGATCGATGGAGGGGCTTCGAGGCCTCAACCGGCTCCGCTCGGGCCTCGGCATCGAGGAAATCCTGCCGAGCAGCGCCGACAATCTCAGCTCGCTGCGCTTCGAGGACGAGGAGATCGAGGCCCATGCCGAATCGCTCGGCTTCGAGCTTCTGGCGAAGGAAGGCTTCAGCTTCTTCTTCGCAGTCAGCCGCGCCCTTCACCCGGCGATGATCAAGCCGCGCAAGCCGCAGTTCGCCGCCCGGCTCAACGACCTCGCCCGCGAGATCCAGGAGATGCTCCCGTCCGAGCCGGGCATCGGCTCGAACGTGCTCTGGGTGCTGAAGAAGAAGGGCTGAAGCGACGCTGCGACGCCGCTCCTGACGATCTTCCCGCGCGGGGCGGGCTTCCGCTCTGCGTCCAGCCGCGCCGCTCCCGACGGGTCGTCGGCGGCCGTCCGATCCGATCGACATTGTCGACCAGTACCGGCCCGGCTCATCCTTCCCGATCGGTCAAGTGAAGGCAGACCAGATCAGAAGCAGCAGGATGATCAGCAGGAGGATCAGGAGCAGCCAGCAGCCCGGCCGACGGAATAGCGCCTTCACCAGCACGTCGATGGCCTGGCCGAGGTCGCCGCTTCCGGGGCCCTCCCCGTTACCGCCATCGCCGTGCTGCCCCGGCTGTTGCGGGATCGATCCGTCCGGCGTCGCCGGGATTGCGAAGGGATTGCCCCCCAGCGCCTGGACCTTGGCTGCGAGGAGCTCCAGATAGTGCATCATGGTCTTGCGCCAGCGGCTGTTGCGCGGGAGGTGCTCCGTCCGCCAGCGCATCAGCGCCAGGAGATGCATGTGGTATGGCAGCATATCGGCTTTGTCCGATACGGGCACTCCGAGCTGGAAGGCGCCGATCGTTTCGCGCCACCGCCCCGCCTCGCGCATTGCCTCCCTCACCTCTTCGGGATCGGGGTGCTCGATGATCAGGGCGTGGTCGCTGACCGCGTCGAACACGGACAGGTCGGTGATCAGGACGCTGTTGCCGCCCAGGTCTACGCCGCGGGCGGCAGCTCCGACGCCGGCCGGGCCCGTCGGCTGGGCCAGTGAAGCGAGGATCCGTTCGGCCTCCTGGAGCGAGATCTTCTCGACCTTGGGCGGCGGAATCCTGGCGTTTCGTATCCTGTTGGTGACCTGGCGGACCGATACGTCGAAGCGCTCGCCCTTCCTGACGCCGAGCGGGAATTCGACCTCGATCACTCCGGTCTGGCGATGCTGGCTCATCGGGATCGGCACGTAGCGCATGCCGCCGGCGGGCATCTCGATGGTATGATCGTCGACCGCCTCGATTTCGTGCCGCGGATAGAAAAGGTCGGCGAGCTCCACCACGTCCCGTGCGTTCCAGCTCGGAATGTGGAAACGCAGAACCGTCCCTTCGGGCGCCGAGGCCGGCCAATCGAGCAGCAGCTCGTCGGGCGGCAACGACTCCCCAACCGGATGCGGCGTCGCTTCGATCTCGAACGTGTGCATCGCCACGCGCGATGCGTCGAGGCCGGGATTGGCGACCGTGCTCATCGCGATGTTGCGCTGCGACAGCTTGTCAGACGTCCAGGGGGTTGCGCCGCTGGGGATCGGCGCCCCGGAAAACTCGATCTGAGCGACGAGGCATTGATGCTCGCCCAGCAGCAATTCGGTCAGAGGCTTGAGCGCTCCTCCCGAGACGGGCGTCTCGGTAAGGTAGTCATCGGTCAGATTGTTGTCGAGCAAGGCGCCGAAGATCCTGAAGCCGATTCCCGCCTCGACCGTGTCGGTGTTGAAGGTATCGGGCGATCCGCGGGGTGACGCGAAGAAGGGGAAGGACACCCACTGGGTTCCGCCATTCTGCGTGCCCGGCAGCGGAACCGGGTTGACGCCCGCGCTCTTGAGATAGCCCTCGACCGGCATGCTGCCGCCGTCGAGCTGATAGGTGAGCGCCGCCGTCGTCTGGCTGGTGAACATCCGGAAGAAGACTCGCACCTGTGGGGCGTCTGCCCCCGCGCCGCTCAACCGCACCCGCGCGAGCGCGAAATTATAGACGCGCCTCGGCGACATCCCGGTTGTCATCGGTACCGGACTCAGGGTCGAAGCGGCCTGTGCCGAGGGAAGGTCCGTGAACTGGGCCGGCGTGATGTTCGAGGCGAGCGTCGTGAGGAACGTCAGCGCCTGGCCTCGGTCCGCATTGAGTGGAAGTGGGACTCCAAGCAAATTCGTGCCCGTGATCACGTGGAAGACCTTGACGTCGGAGCTGAGCCAGGTCGTGTCGTTGCCGTCCTCGAGGTCGAGCATGAACGGGTTGGCCGACTTGACCAGCTGGAGCCAGGCGGAATCGGTCAACGGGGCCGGCACCGCATCCGAGCTCAGGCTCGCCGAAACCGGGACCGCGCTGTCGTTGCCCATGAATCCGAACGCATCGCCGGCGAAACGCACCCGATAGGTGAAGGTGAAGCGCTGTAAGCGATCGGGCATCATCGGGTCGTCGCTGGAAACCGACATGGGCTCGATCACGATCGCACCCCCAGGCACCGTGATTGCCGGCACCCAGGAGGGCATCCCGGCAATGGGTCCAAGTCCCGGAATCCCGGTGCCTGGAAACTGGGTGGGCTTGAGCCCGTCGACGGTCAGCAGGATCGCGCCCGGGAACTGCGGATTCGCGTTGACCTCGTCCTCGCTGAAGGTGCTGCGCTCGAGGATGAGGCCGATCGCGGGCCGCGGCCGGGCGAGCCAATTGGCGATGTTTACGAAAACCGCCTTGATGTCGTCGAAGACGACGGCGTTGTCGTTGAAGCCATGACCTTTGATGGCGTCTCCGCCGACCTTGGTCGCGAGCGGGCCGGCAACGATGTCGCTATCGCCGGTCAGGTTGATGTCGATATAATGGTGGAAGGTCGACCCCGTCACGATGCGGCCCACCCCGGCCGCTCGTCCGTCATAGGCACTGAGCGTATCCACCGTCTTTGGACCCGAAGGAATCGTGTCGGTGCCGGTCCCGACTGCGGCGAATATGGCATTGGGCAGAGCCTGGCCGGTCGCGATGATACGCGGCATCTCCCTATGCCCCGCGACCTCCCGGAACTCGGCCTGGGTCGTGTCGCCGAAAGGCGAATTCTGCGCGTAGTCGTGGCCCATCACCGGGCCGAGGATTCGGCCTTCGTGCATGTGGTCCGGGTAGACAAGGATGTCTGCCGCACCCCGGCGAAGGATCGGGTGCGTCGGCGGTGCGGGCATGATCGGCTGCGGCACCGAGTCCGATTGATTCTCGAACCACACGAAGGGAGCGGGATGCTCGGTGTAGACACCGACGGGATTGGGCTGGGTCGTGTCCGCCCTTGCCGCCGTCATCGGCGGATAATTATGCGGTATGCTGGCCAGCCCGGCCGGCTTTGCGGGATCGTTCTGCCCATACCAGCACCGCATCGCGCGGACCCTGGGCACGTAGCCGGACATGTCTGAGCCGATGCTGTCATGATCGCCGGTGGCGAAGACCCCGCCGCCCTGTTCCATGAACTCGGCAAGCGCGTTGAGCTGATCGGCGCCGAGGCCGCCCACCGCACTCGATCCGCTGGGCGGAACAACCTGGTCGTTACGCCCCATGTTGCCGATCATCCAGATCACGTCATAGTCGAGCAGGTCCACGTCCATGGCGGCGAAATCGAACTCGTCCATGTCGGGGTCGGCGGTGGAATCCACGCCGCGATTGGCCTTTGTCACCTCCATCCCGGCACCTGTCAGCGCGCCGACCAAAGCGGTAAAGGTGAAGTCCGTGACGCCAGGAGGTGTAGCTGGTGCTGCGAAACGATAGCCGCCGTCAAGAACGACCAAGACCTTTATGGGCATGGCGCATCTCCTCTTCGCGCCCGCCACCAGATTATGAAATCGACTCGATGCAACCCGTATTTTCGGGTTTACCGGATATGCTGAGAATTTCTCCTGCGAGTCGAATTCTTATTTACACTTTATTGCGGCTACTCACAATCCGATCACGAAACATCTTTCGATAAGGCCGGATAATGTGCGTCTCGCGCGAGCAGCCCTGCAGGCGTTCGTGGTTCGGCGGGCCCGGGGCGCCAGACGGGTTCCTAGCCGGACTGTTGGTCTCGCCACCACGAGGAGGCAGGCACATCCTCCCCGTCCAGGGCGACGGCAAGCAGCTCCAGCGCCCGCCCGTCGCCGCAGCCGATCAGCGGCCGGTCGGCGTCGCCGCCAAGCTTGCCCGGTCCCGGCGTCTCTTCGTCAGATAGCCGAGCTTTCCAGATCGTCGTCTTGCCGCCGAACATGTCGGTGAATGCGCCCGGATAAGGCCGAGTCTGCGCGCGGATGAAATCGAGGACCCGCTTCGCCGGCTGGTTCCAGTCGATCAGGCCGTCCTCGGGACCGCGCTGGGGGACGATCCGGCGCCTGCTCTCGTCCTGGACGATCAGCTTCGCGGTGCCGGCGGCGAGCTCCGGCAAATGACGGCGAAGCAAGGCGATTCCGAGATCCTCGATCCGGGCGTAGAGCGTGCCGATATCGTCCTCGGGCAGGATCGGCGTTTCCGCCTGGCCCAGCATCGGGCCGTTATCGACTCCGTCGCCGAGCTGGAACAGGGTGATTCCGGTCTTCTCCTCGCCTTCGATCATCGCCCAGACCAAGGGCGCGCCGCCGCTATAATCGGGGAGGAGGGAGGCGTGCATTCCGAAGGCGGGCGCGATGTCGCGCCAGCGCTTCGGTACCATGTGATACCAGCCGGCGACCAGGAAGATGTCCGGGCGCCAGCTCTCTGCTCGCTGCCTGAGAGCATCGCCGCGCATGCCGTCCTCGATCACCACGCAGGGAATGTCGTGAGCCCGGCTGTAATCCTCGAAATCGGCATAGAGGACGTTGGTAACGCCTTCGGGCCGGTAGGAGATCGGGAAACGCGCCGGCGCGGTCACCACGCCCGCAATCTCGACTTCGGGCATCGATCGGACCGCATCGAGGCAGCGAAGGCCAAAGCCGGTTGCGCCGATGAAGACGATGCGCATCGGCGCCGCGGTCAGTGCGCGGAGAGCCACTGCTCGACGTTGAGCAGGGACCAGATCAGAAGCCGCCTGTTCTGCTCGCCGTCGAGATGCTGCTTCACCAGCGTCTGGATCGAATCGCGGTCGAGCAGCTCGTAGATGCGCGCGTCGTTCCGGAGCAGCTTGTTGCGGACGAACTCGATGCTCTCGCCCTTGAACCAGGTCGCGTCGGGCGCGGAGAAGCCCTGCTTCTCGGCCCTTGTCACCTCCTCGGGGATGAAGCCCTTCATCACGTCGCGGAGGATCTGCTTTCCGTCGCGGGTCTTCTTGAAGAAGGCGCCGGTCTTGTCGCCCGGCATGTTCTCGTCGATCCGGGCCACCTGCTTCAGATTGTTGAGCTTGAGGTGGACCGGGCAACGCATCGCGAAATCGACCAGATCGTTGTCGAGAAAGGGCACCCGGCTTTCGAGGCCGTGCGCCATGCTCAATTTGTCCTCGACCACCAGCAGGCCGTGCATGAAGGTCTTGCACTCGAAATAGAGCGAGTGGTTGATATAGCCTTCGGGGGTAGCGAGGCTGTCGTCATGGTGGCGGAAGACGTCGCGGAAAATGTCGCGAGTCATGATCCCGTCCACGTCGGCGGCGATCGGGGCGAACATCTTCTTCAGCTCGGTATTGTTCACCAGCCGCTGCCAGAAGACGTAATATTTATCGATATAGTCTTCGAAATTGTCGTTCCGGACCGCGCGGTAATAGCGCCACGGATAGCCGCCGAACAATTCGTCGCCCCCGGCGCCGCTCAGGACCACCTTGACGAACTTGCTTGCGAGCTGGGCGGCGTAGAAATTGGGGTAGGACTGACCGACCCGCGGCTCCTCGAGATGGTAGGCCAGGCGCGGCATGCACCGCTCCATGTCGCCCGCCTTGAGGACCATCTCATAATGCTCGGTCTTGAAATGGTAGGACATCGCCTCGGCCTTCGATCTTTCGTCGAAGCCGAGCTCGATGCCCGAGGCGGAGCTGAGGTCGAAGCCGCAGGTAAAGGTTTTGAGGTAGGGGAAGGAATGGGCCGCGACCGCGGTGATCGACCCCGAATCCATTCCGCCGCTCAGATAGGAACCGAGCTCGACGTCGGTGATCAGCTGGCGATTGACCGCCTGGCGGAAGAGACGGTCCAGCTCTTCGCGATATTCGTCGTCGCTCGCCTTCTCGGTCGGCTCGCGGAAGTCGAAATCCCAATATTGGGTCCGCTTCAGCTCGGGCGACGCCGCTCCGAGGTCGAGAATGGCGTAGTGGCCGGCCGGGAGAAGGTGGACGCCCTCGGTCAGGGTCCGGTCGGTGAAGATGTTCTGGAAGGTGAAATATTCGAGCAGGGCCGCGCGGTCGACGCGCATCTCGAAGCCGGGCAGGCAGGTGATCGCCTTCTGCTCCGACCCGAAGGCCAGGCATTTGCCCTGCATCGAATAATAGAGCGGCTTGATGCCGTAGCGGTCGCGGGCGAGCAGAAGCTTGCGCTCCTTGCGGTCCCACAGAGCCAAGGCGAACATGCCGTTGAAGCGGTTCAGCGCCTCGACGCCCCAGGCGGCGAAAGCGTTCAGGACCACCTCGCTGTCGGTCCGCGAGCGGAACCAATAGCCCATCGCCTCGAGCTCGGCCTTCAGCTCGCGGAAGTTGTAGACCTCGCCATTGTAGGTGAGGACGAAGCGATGGTCGGCGCTGACCATCGGCTGGTGGCCGGCCGGAGAAAGATCGATGATCGCGAGGCGGCGATGGCCGAATCCGACCTCACCCTCGATCCACTGCCCCTCGCCGTCCGGCCCGCGATGGGCGACGGCATCGGTCATGCGCTGGACGTGGACCGGGGAAACCGGCGAGCGGTCGGTATGGACGAGGCCGGCTATGCCGCACATTTGCGGAACCGGCCGGTGTGGCAGGCCTCCTCGCTGCGCAGGAACTCGGATTCGAACCCGGCATCGGCGAGCATCTTCTCGAATTCCGCCATCGAATAGCGGAATGCCGTGCTCGGCGCGTACCAGTCGAAATTGACCGACCGCGACGTCTCGAACCCATGCTCGGGGTTCCAGTAGCATTTGACGAAATTCCAGTAGATGAACCTTTGGAGGTCCATCTTTCCGCCCTTGATCCCGAGCGCCGGCATGTCAGGGACGTCGATCTCGATCCCGAGCTCGGACAATGTGCGGCCGAGCCGGGTGAGCTGGTCGCTCAGGTCCCATGTCTCCTGGCTGGTCAGCTGCTTCGAATATTCGCGGAAATGCTCGTCGAGCAACTCACGCGGAAGCGCCTTCTTGGCATAGACATAGGTGTTGAGCTGGCCGCCGTCGCCCAGGATCCGGGCGAACTCCTTCGCCGTTTCGGGCGGGTTCTCGGTGTGGTGGAGCACCTGGTCGCAGCTCACCAGGTCGAACGTTCCGTCGCGGAAGGGCGTGTTGGCGATGTCGCCCTTGACCACGACCAAATTGGGCACGTCGGCATAGCGCTTCGCGGCGACGAAGGTGGAATCGGACAGGTCCATCGCGACCACCGTGGACTCCGGGGCCAGGCGCGCGAACCATGCGGCCTTGTAGCCCGGGCCACATCCCGCATCGAGGATCGTTCGCCGGCTCTTCAGGAAATCGGCGAGCTCCTCGTCGCTCTCATAGCCGTAGCTGCGCAGATACCAGTCGAACTGGAAGCGCTGCCAGGCCTCGCCTTCCTCGGGCGTCGGGTCGAGCGCGATCCATTTCTCGGAGAATGCGTCGGTCGTGTGAACCTCATTGATCGAGGCCCCGGCACCGCTGGCTACATGGACTCCGTCCACCAGCGGAATATCCCGTTCGAACAGGCCTTGCGAGGCGTCCGTCATCGTGTCGCTCATTCCCGCCTCAGATCGCGCAGATCGCGTCGACGACATAATCGAAATCCTCGCGGCTCATCCGGTTGTGAAGCGGAATCGCCATGGTGTTGGCGTCGCACGCTTTGGCGCCGGGCAGGCTGTCAGCCTCTAGCCCGAACCTGTCTCGATAATAACCGAGCATGTGGACGGCATGGGTGCCCGGACGGGTCGCGATACCCGCGGCCTGAAGCTTCTCCATGATGTCGTTGCGGGGCATGGGCGAATTGTCCGGATCGACAGTGGTGACGAAGGCCTGCCAGGCATGGGTGCCGTTGTCGGGGAAGCGCGGCATCCGAAGCCAGGCGACCCGCTGCAGCCGGTCGCGATAATATTCGGCCTGCGCCTGGCGCTCGGCAATGTAGTGGTCGAGCTTGGCGAACTGGACCCGGCCGACCGCGCCCTGGAGGTCGGTCATCCGATAGTTGAAGCCGAGCAGGTTGAATTCGGGCAGCAGATAGGGGCGCGGGCCGTGATGACGCTGCTCCTCCGAGATGGATGCGCCATGGTTGCGCATCATGTCGGCGATTCCGGCCAGGTCCGAGTCGTTCGTGGTGACCATTCCGCCCTCGCCGGTCGTGATCGACTTGCGCGGGTGAAAGGAGAAAGCGGCGGCGTCGCCGAGCCCGCCCGCCGGCGTGCCGCGATAGGAAGCGCCCGCGGCGCAGGCCGCGTCTTCGACGATCCTGACGCCGGGCGGAAGCACGGCGCGGATCGCGTCCATGTCCGCGCAGAGGCCGAACAGATGGACCGGGATCACCGCCTTGGTGCGCGGCGTGATCTTTCGGGCGAGGTCGGCCGGATCGATATTGTAGGTATCGGGATCGACGTCGCACAGGATTGGGGTCGCGCCGCAATAGACGACGACGTTGGCGGTCGCGATCCAGGTGAAGGCGGGCACGATCACCTCGTCGCCGGGGCCGATTCCCATCGCGGCGAGGATCAGATGCAGGCCCGTCGTGCAGCTGGTGACGGCGAGGGCGTGACCGACGGCGTGGCGCTCGGCGAACTCCTTCTCGAAGGTGGCGACGTTCGGGCCCTGGGTCAGCCAGCCGCTCATCAGCGGCTCGCGGCAGGCCTGCCACTCCTCCTCGCCCGTATCGGGCACGGCGATCTGGATCCGGCGGGCCGGTGCGTCGCTCATGCCTGGAAACCCATGGCCTGGCGCCGGGCCTCGACCTCGGCCTTGTGGCCGGCGCGCCATTCGATCAGCTTGCGAAGGCCCTCGCGCAGCGGGATCTTGGCGGTGAATCCGATCTCCTTGCTCGCCTTGACCGGGCTTCCGATCCGGTTGCGCACCAGGGTCGCCGTGCTTCGCGGAGCGTAAGCGAGCGGCTTGTCCGTGCCGGTCTCCTCGATCAGCATTTCGGCCAGCTCCTTCAACGAGGTGCGGGTGCCGGTGCCGACATTGTAGAAGCTGTCGGTGGAGTCCGCCTGCATCGCCCGGACGTTGGCGAGCGCGCAATCCTCGACCGCGACGAAATCGAATGCCTCCGATCCGTCGCCGAGGATGGTCGGGCTCTCGCCGCGGTCGATCGCGTCGAGCATCTTCATGATCACGGCGATATAGGCGCCGCGATAATCCTGCCTCGGCCCGTAAACGTTCATGTAGCGGAGGCCGACATAATCGAGGCCGTAGCGGTGGTGATAGGCGCGGAGCATGGCCTCGCCGCAAATCTTGGTGGCACCGTAGAAATTCTGGTTGTTGAACGGATGGTCCTCGGCCATCGGCTCGGTGACGGCGTCGCCATAGACCGAGGCGGACGACGAATAGACCAGCCGCTTGATCCCCTTGCGAACGCAGGCGTCCATCACGTTGAACGTGCCGCGAACGTTCACCTCGAAGGCGCTGCGCGGATATTCGTGGCACTGGAGCAGCCACAGAGCGGCAAAATGGAACACTCCGTCCGCGCCCTCGAACGCCGTCTCCATGATGTCGGTCTGAAGGATGTCGCCGCCGATATCGTAGATCCGGACTCGCGGATCCTTGAGGGCGTCGGCCAGATTCTCGGCCCGCCCGCGGACGAGATTGTCGTAGACGATGATCTCGCCGACATCCTCCTCGAGGAGCCGGTCGACCGTGTGCGAGCCGATCAGACCCGCGCCGCCGACAAGGACGAGCTTACTATTCTTCAACTCCATTTTATCGTCTCATCTGAGGATGTTGGTGTCGCACACATGACGAGCAAAGGGGAATGCGCTCGTGAAAGCGGGCGAGATGGCGTTAAGCACATGAGTCGAAGCGGGTCCACCCTCTACGAGGAAGTCGGTGACCAGCTCTCCGCTTTCGCGATCGAGCATCTGGGCCCGGATCCCGACCTTTGTGCAGGGCAGCAAATGCTCCGGCTTTAGCCTCGGGAGCAGCTGCCGAGCAGCGTCGGCGAACCAGGGCTTGAGGTAGCGCCGCCCTTCCTGCCAAGCCAGCCGGCGGAAGCCGTTGCGCCCCGACAGATATTGCCGGCCGAGATGCGAGAGGATCCGAACCAGCTCGCCGCCCGACACGCCTTGGAGCCCGCGATAATTCTCCCGCCCGAAGGCCGGAACCGCGGTCGGCCCGACATAGACGGTGCCGTCGATCGCAGTCGTCGTATGGACTCCGAGGAAAGGCACGCGAAGGTCCGGCACCGGATAGATCAGATGATTGATCTTCAGCCCAGAGGCCGGATCGAGCTTCCAGTATATGCCCTTGAACGGGAGCAGGGTGTAGCGCTCGCCCACGCCGAACTTGTGCGCGACGCTGTCGGCATGGAGGCCCGCGGTGTTGATGGCATGGCCGTAGGAGATCCGCTCATCGCCCCAGGTCAGGGTGCGCGTCTCTGCGTCGACCGCCCCGAGCGATGAGCCGCACAGCAATTCGATTCCGGCCGCCTTGGCGTCGGCGACGATCGAGGCAAGCACGTCCGACGAGCTGACCACGGAGGTGCCCGGCACGAACAGGGCCTCGCCGGTCGCAGAGCGTGCTTCCGGCTCGATCCGCGCCAGCTTCGCCTCGTCGATCCGCTCGACCTCCACGCCGTTCACGCCGGCGCGATGCTCGAGAAGGTCGAGCTGCGGACCTTCCTCCGCGCGAAGCGGCAGAAGCACCTTGCCGATCCGGTTGAGCGGCAGGCCGCGCTCCAGGCAATAGGCGGCCATCTCCTTCGCGCCCTGGCCGCAGACCTGCGCTTTCAGCGAGTTGGGCGGATAATAGATGCCGCTGTGGAGCACGCCGCTGTTGCGCCCCGACGAGTGGCGGCCGGGCTCCGGCTCCTTCTCGAGCAATATGATCCCGCTCTCGGGAAGCCGCCGCTTGAGCTCGAGCGCGATCGTGAGCCCGACTACGCCGGCGCCGATGATCACGAAATCGCAGGTGCGCATATCCTAGGTTCGGACCGCCTCGACCAAGGCCGCGACGATCGCCTCCTGCTGCTCCTCGTTCAGGTCGGCATGCATGGGCAGGCTCATCACCCGGTCCGCGACCCGGTCGGCCTTCGGAGTCGGGCCGCCGGCGCTTCGGTTGCTGTAGGCGGGTTGGCGGTTGAGCGGGATCGGATAATGGACCGCGGTCGGAATTCCCGCGGCCTTCAGCCTCTCCTGAACGCCGGCACGGTCGTCCACCAGCACCGTATATTGCGCGAAGACGCTGGTTCGGTCGGGCTTCTGCTGGACCCGCCCGATTCCCGCATCGTCGAGCAACTGGTTGTACCGCGCCCCGATCTCGAGCCGCCGCTCGATCTCCCAGTCGAGCCGCTTGAGCTTGGCCAGCACCACCGCGCATTGAAGCGTATCCATTCGGCCGCCAATGCCTATGCGGGTGTGGACGTAGCGGCGCGACTGGCCGTGCACCCGTATCTCGCGGCAGGCCGTGGCCAGCGCCTCGTCGTCGGTGAAGATGGCGCCGCCGTCGCCGTAGCAGCCAAGCGGCTTGGACGGGAAGAAGCTGGTGCAGCCCAAGGTCGAGAGGGCGCAGCTCTTCCGGCCCTTGTAATCGGCGCCGAAGCTCTGCGCGGCATCGTCGATCACCGGCAGATTGCCGTTGCGGGCCGCGATCTCTTCTATCTCGTCCATGTCGGCGGGCTGGCCGTAAAGCGCGACCGGCATGATCGCCCGGGTCCGGGGCGTGATCTTCTCCTCGATCAGCCTGGGATCGAGGTTGCACGTGTCGGTCTCGATGTCGGCGAAGACCGGCGTGGCGCCGGCCAGAACGATGACCTCGGCGGTCGCCGCGAAGGTGAAGGGCGTGGTGATCACCTCGTCGCCGGGGCCGACGCCCAGAGCCATCAGGCTCATCAGCAAGGCGTCGGTGCCGCTCGCGACGGAGATGCAGTGGGCGGTTCCGCAATATGTCGCGAGCGCCTGCTCCATCTCGGCTACTTCCGGGCCGAGAATATATTGGCCGTGATCGAGCACGCGCTGGATCGCCTCGTCGATCTCGGGCTTCAGCGCCTGATATTGCGACTTGAGGTCGATGAACTGCATCATTTCGCCAGGCATTCGACCTCGCCATCCTTCAATCTGTAGGTTTCACCGCTCGCCGGGCAGGCGGCCTCGCCGTCGCCCTTCAGCGGAAGCTCGAGCCGCTCGCCGTGCCTGCTCATCCAGCCGATGTGGCGGGCGGGCACGCCCGCGACGACCGCATAAGGCTTCACGTCGCGGTTCACCACGGCTCCGGCCGCGACGAAGGCATGCTCTCCGATCGTCACGCCGCAGACGATCGTGCAATTTGCGCCGAGCGAGGCGCCGGTGCCCACCTTCGTGTCGCGATACTCGTCCTTGCGCTCGACGAAGCTGCGCGGATTGTAGACGTTGGTGAAGACCATCGAGGGGCCGCAGAACACGCCGTCGCCCAACGTGACGTTGTCGTAGACCGAGACATTGTTCTGGATCTTGCAGTCGTCGCCGATAACGACCCTGTTTCCGACGAACACGTTCTGGCCGAGGCTGACCCTCTTCCCGATCCGGGCGCCGGCGCAGACATGGACGAAGTGCCATACCCGGC
>Ga0193706_1000132_pt1 | contig 53352 bp, 38 predicted proteins | sample U3c1metaG_FD_160130 | JGI IMG/M metagenome (GOLD analysis project Ga0193706, IMG submission 160130) | Soil microbial communities from a riparian zone of the East river system, Colorado, United States - U3c1 | ecosystem: Environmental > Terrestrial > Soil > Riparian zone | place: USA: East River...
TGATCTCGATGGCGTCGTTGGCGTCGGAGGCACCTTCCGCCATGACGTGCGAAACGGCGATGTTGCGAATGATGACGTTGCGCGAGCCGTTGACGGAAAGGCCGATCCCTCGCAGGTGTGCCGACGTTCCGACGCCGAGAAGGGTCTTGTGGGAGGCGATGGAGATCGCTTCCGCGCCCTCGAAAAGGCGATCGAAGACGACGACGTAGGGGTCGGGGCTCGCCAAAAATATCTTGAGGTCCTCGAGCGTCGACGCGGTTACCGTCTGACCGAGTGAACCTACCGTCACGACGTAGGGTGTCCCGGCGTCGTCTTGAACGGCGGCATAGCCGACGAGATTCGGGTCTTGCGTCGTGCCCACCGGCAGGAACAACGCCGTGATGTCGGTGTTTTTTTCGATGGCGAACGTGAAGCTCGACTTGGCGCTGCTGACATCGCCCGAAAAGCTTTGAAAAAAATAGCCCGGGTTGGCCGTAGCGCTCAGCGTGATGTCGGTGCGGTAGACGTAGTCGTTCTGCACGGGCAAATGCGCGACGGTGCCGCCGGCCGGCGGATGGGCGCTCACTTTGAAGGAGAAATGCGGCGTGTCCGGCCGTATGCCCTCTCCTGAAATTTTGAGATAGTCGATGTTGGCGAGGCCGCTCGGATAGAGCGCCTCCATGCGAATGAAGTTTGCGCCGGCCGCGAGCTCGATCGACAGCGGCGGCGTCTCCTGCCACTCGTTCCACGTATTGGTATAAACGAAGGCGACCGACTCGGCGACCACGACGCCATTGACGAGTAGACGTGCGTCGCGCAGGTTCGTGGCGAGGCCGCCAAACGCATAGCGCCACATGAAATCGTACGTCCGCGAGGCGTCGGCATTCACGCTCCAGCTGATGCTCGCCCCGATGCCGGGATCGCCGTCGGCGAAACCCGGCCCGCTGTAGCCGGTGATCGTCGTGCTCCCTTCGCGCGGGAAGATCTTGCCGTCGACCGCGCAAAACCCGAGCTCATCTTCCTGAATGATGGTGACGCCCGGGTCGGGCGGAGCGACCTCGCTCGTACCGGTGTCCTTCATTGCGCCGGCGCTACCGGCTCCTGCCTCGGGAGCTGAACCTGCACCACCGCCAGCGCCCGGGGGAGCCGCACCCCCCGTCGACGGATTGCCCCCGTCGTTGGATGCGCCCCCACCGCCGGAGGCCGTCCCCCCGCTGGTCGTGGTGCCGCACGCGAGGACGCATAGGAGGAGGCTCAAGAACCCGCCACTCGACCACGCCTGAAAAGCGATGTTGGACCTGGCCACCAGGATGTATGCCGGGAGTGCGGCGATTCGATCCCGAAAACGACGCCGAGTGGCGTAGCGACTATTGGACGATGCGATCGATGCGGTCCAGCGCTTCTTCGCGGAATTGAAGGCGCTGCCGCGCCCACGGCAGATCGACCACGCTTTGCACTGACAGCGGCAGCTCTATCGACGTGCCGCTGGCGTTCCATCCCTCGTCGGAAAGTTTGAAGACCAGATTCGCGGCCTGCAGACCGAGGGCGGCGTGGTCGGGAAGCATGGCGAAGGAACCGAAGTGCAGGCGGGCATCCACCAAGCTGCTGACGCCGACCACGACCGGAATCGGATTCTGGTGCAGCATTCGCAACCACCCGTTGGCGATGAGCTCGGGCTTGAGCAGGACGTTGTCATTGAGCACCCAGATGGCGTCCACCTTCTCGCGCCGCGTGAGGTGATCGAGCGCTCGACGGATCTGGTAGGGCCCCGGCTCGTCGCTCACCTCGAAAGAGACGAGCTCCACTTTCTCGACCGCCGCGAGCCCGCGTTGCTTTCGCACGTACCCGGCGAACAGCGGACGATGAATGACGCCCACCCGCTGCACCGGCCGGTACACGAAAGAGCGCAATTGCACGAAGGTCGTGATCCCGGGGATCTCGTAGGCGATCCCGGTGCTGTTCGCGAGCCGCGCCCTTTGCTCTTCGAAGAACGAGGCCATCAAGACCACCGCCGGCGGATAGGGACCCGGCTCCTCCTTTTGGTATTGCGCATAAAGGTTCATGGCTTGGTTGCCGATGAGCACCACGCAGCGTGGCCGTACGGCGCGAACTTCGCGCAGCAGATCGGCCGAGGTTGTCTCGGACGAGACCGCACGCGTCACGACGTCGAACTTCGCTTGAAGCTCGTCGCGCAGGCTCTGCCACACTTCGCGGGTGTGCACGGACGACGGCAAAAACACGAGAACACCTTCCACGCCGGGCCGCGGCGGTGCATCGTCGAAGGTGCTGGAAGGCGAACGCACATCCTGCACGGTCGGGGCGCGCGCGCAGGTCAGTGTCGCGAGCGCGCATACCATGAGCCAGACAGCGATGGGCTTTCGGGAGCTCAGCGCCATGTGTCAACTCCCAGTTTGGCATTCGTTTCGGCGTCGAGGGCGAGTACGAGCGGTCGAATGACGCGGCGGCCCGTGTCGTTGCGGAAGGACACCGCTGGCAGACCAACGCGCGTCGCGAGCGGCGTTATTTGGAGATCCAACTTGGAAAGGCTCTTGGTGCGTATCGCTTCTCTTTCCGGCAAAAGGACGGCGTCGGCCGATTGAAATTGCAGGAGGGGAAGTAGGTCTTCGGACTTGATGACGAACTTGATCTCGGGGGCCGCTTCGAGGCCCAGCAAGGTCGCCACGAAATCGGTCGTGCCCTCGCGACCCAGGAGGTCGACCGTCCCGAGGACGATGGTCGAGAAACGCGCCGCGTCGATGTTTCCGCCGATCGAAAGGAGCACGTAGGGTTCGCTGTCGCGGCCCCCCCGCAGGCCTTTCAAGTCGGTGTTCAGCGCGTTGGCCTGCAGCACGGGGTCGAGGGCCAAGGCTGCGTCGGCCGACGTCGAAAGCTCGCGCGTAAAATCGCGGTACCGACCGCAGACGATGACATCAGTGCCCGGCATTTGCCGCGCGAGCAAGGCTTCGAGGGCCCGAGGCTTGACCTCCGTGTGCAGGTAAACGATGAGCCGCGGCCGGTCTTGCGAAAAGGCGACCACGGCGCAAAGAAGGAGCGCTCCCGCCACCATGAGCGCAGAAAGCCAAAAACGCCGCCGCACAATGGCCGACGCCGCCGTGAGCAGCGCAGGAGCCCCGCCCGGACCTGTCATGTCATCCGAGCTTGCCTGGCTCCCGAGGAGCGGTGAGTCGTTCAATGGGGCCCGGACGGCCGCTGGCCCTCCTCAGTTGATTCACGGTCGGGACCAGCTTCAATCGGGCTTCGGCCTTGGAAACCACGGCGTCGGCCCGCACGCGTCTGGCGATTTCCTCGAGCTGAGTGGGTTCGCAGCTCGAGATCAGCACGATAATGAGCCCGGCGAGGCGCGGGTTCTCGCGCAGCATCTTGGCCGACTTGTCGCCGTCCATCTGAGGCATGAAAACGTCGAGGATCACGACCTCGATGGCGTTGTTGAGGATGGAGCGCGTCGCTCCTATCGGCGAGGGCAGCTCGAATACCTGGTGACCGCCATCACGCAGCAGTGACGCCAAGAACTCACGCGCGATCTCGTCATCGTCGATTAATAGGACGCGAGCGGGCATCTTGACCGATTCCTGAAAGCGTAGCGGTTGGCGAACCTACGGCTGGACTCTGTGATTCCTGAGAAGCTAGATTAGCCGACGTCTGGCGGCGGCGTCGCCGCAATCTCACGTGGCCATCGCATTGACCGACGTCAGCGGGGATGGCGAAAAACCGAAGGACTAAAAATAAGGAGGGCGTCCTTTCCCTACACCAAGCGACAGTCCGACACCAGCGCCCGACTGCGGGGCAATTCGCCGCAGGCACGGCACTTCCTCGCCGGAAACATTCAAGCTTCCGGAGAATCGCCCGATTGGCAGAACCGACGGGCGGACCACCTCGGATACCTCACACGATGGCCGGGAAAACCCTCAAGTCGAAGCTTCTTCGCATCATCGTGACGACGATGCTCGCCGTCGGATCGGTGTCGCTCTCTGTCATCGGATGGACGAGCTACGAGATGGAGCGCGACCGCCTGACGGAGATCGAGCGCCAAATACGAGCGTCCATTTCCAGCGAAGCGGCCAGATTGGCCGCGAGTCACGCGCTGGCGCTGAAGGGGCTCGTCGCGGACAACGCGTTCGGCGATGTCAAGCAACTGGTGACCGACGCGGTCCGTCTGGACTCCGACGTCGTGTACGGACTCTTCGTCGGCAATAACGGTAAGGTTTGGGTCTATACGTCCCCGCGCCAACTGGTTAACGTCGGGCGCGAAGGCGCGGTGCCCAGCGAAATCCCCGAGCTGGAGCTCGGCGGCCAACATCAGAAAGGTGCGTCGTTCGCTCAACGCACGATCCATGCCTTTGGTGAGGAGCTCGAAGAGTATTCCGCTCCCGTGATGGGCGACGACGGCGAGCGCCTCGGAACCGTCGTCTATGGGTTCAGCAACCAGCGTACGCGCGAGGCAGTGGCTGCGGCGGAAGAGGGCTCTCGCCGAGCGCTCGCGCGCGCTCTCACCGCTTCGGTCGGCATCGGCGTTCTCAGCTTGCTGGTGGGCATCATGTGGGTCCTCTCGTCGGCTGCGCGCATCACGCGTCCGGTGACCGAGCTGACCGACGCCGCCCACCAGATTTCGAGCGGCAAGCGAGGTATTCGTGTAGCGATCTCGAGCGGAGATGAGATCGAGACCCTGGCCGCCGCTTTCAACCAGATGCTCGAGGCCAACGAGGACGCCATGCGCAAGCTCGAGATCACGACCGAGCAAGCCCTGGCCGCGGACCGCATGAAGAGCGAATTTCTCGCCAATACCAGCCACGAAATTCGCACGCCCATGAACGGGGTGCTGGGGATGGTCCAGCTGATCCAAGCCATGCCGCTCGACGGCAAGCTGCGCCGCTACGTAGAGACCATTGGCGCATCAGCCAATGCCCTTCTCACTACGATCAACGACATCCTCGATTTTTCCAAGATGGAGGCAGGTAAGTTCAGCATCGTCAAAGTGCCGTTCGATCCCGCCAACGTTGCGCTGGAAGTGGCCGAGCTCTTGGCGAGCCGCGCGCGCGACAAGCGCATCGAGCTCGTGTACCGCGCGCAGCCCGAGCTGCCTGCAATGGTTCTCGGCGATCCCGATCGATTCCGTCAAGTACTCAACAACCTCGTCGGGAACGCCGTCAAATTTACGGACGGCGGCGAGGTGTTCGTCGATGTCGGCGTTGTATCGCGTGACGAGCAAAGCATCGTTCTTCAGGTTGCCGTCCGTGACACCGGCATCGGCATCGACCCCAAAGATTTGCCCAAGCTCTACCAGGCGTTTTCTCAGGCGGACGGCACGCGCGTGCGCCGCTACGGAGGCACCGGGCTCGGTTTGGTCATTTGCAAGCGCCTCGTCAACATGATGGGCGGCGAGATTCACGTCGAGAGCCAAGTCGGTCGCGGCAGCACCTTCACGTTTACCGCGAGTTTCGGAGTTGCCGAGCCGGGGCAATCACTGCGCAGCGAGCGCAATCGCGCGGCCATTCGCCAGCAGCGCGTGCTGCTCTTCGAGCCGCAGCAGCGCTGGTGCGAGATCATCGACGAGCATCTCGTCGCCTGGGAGCTCGATGTCGTCAAAAGCCCGAGCTCCAGTCACGCCCTCGAATCCTTGAAGCGCGCGGCCGCGCAAAACACGCCTTTTCACGCGGCGATCCTCAGCGCAGATGCTGAAGACATGCCTATCGTGACGCTCGTGCGCAGCATACGGGCCGATCCGCTCCTCCAGGATCTCAGGCTGGTCGTCGTGGCCACGCCGTCGCCGGGGGTGCTCGCCGAGCTCGAGGGCGAGGTCTTCAACGAAGTCCATAAGCCGATCCGGTTTTCCGATCTCTACAACTGCTTGGTGGGGGCGATGTCTTCCGTGACTCGCCACGCCGCAGCGCGAAAGTCCAGCCGACCGCCGCCCGCGCCGGGCCGGCGCATCCTGGTGGTGGATGACAACGACATCAACCGCTTCGTCGCCGTCGAGGAGCTCGCCCAACGCGGATACGCGACGGACGAAGCCGCCAACGGCCAGGAAGCGTTCGAAAAATTCAAAGCGGGTGAGTACCTGTGCATTTTGATGGATTGCCAAATGCCGGTCATGGACGGGTGCGACGCGGCCAGCGCGATCCGCCGCTTCGAGGGCGAGCACGGTCGCACGCGTACGCCCATCATCGCGCTCACGGCGCACGCGCTCATCGGCGAACGCGAGCGCGTTCTCGCGGCCGGGATGGATGATTTCTTGTCGAAGCCGTTTCGTTCGAGCTCGCTGGAAAGGATTCTGCTGCAGCACACCCGCCCGGAACCCGAAGCAGCTCCGGCAGCGCCGGCCCTGCTCGACTTGGATCCGCAGGCGACGCGGTCAGAAAAATTGATCGGGCTCTTTCTCGATCGGCTCCCGTCTCAGCTCGACCTGCTGCGCGCCGCGCTCGAGAGTCAATCGACCGCCGATGCCCGCGCGCTCGCCCATAAAATCAAGGGTAGCTGCTTGGCGCTCGCCGCTCTGCGGATGAGCAACACCGCCGAGCGCATCCAGCGTCACGTCGAACAAACCGAGCTCCCCGCGGCGATGGAACGGTTCCGCGATCTCGAAAATGAATACGCGTGCGTCGCCAAGTTGCTGAACCAAGAGCTCTCGCAGCGCCGCCCGAGCACGGTCGAGACGCGACTGCAGCGCGGCTGATCATCCTCATGATCTCCTTCTCGCCCCGACGAAACTTGCGCTACTTCGCGGCCGCGGCGGCGGTCTCGTTGGCCGCGCCGGGACGAGCCGATTCCGCCCCCCCCAGCAAAGTCTCCGACGATAAGAGTGCCGACGACAAGTTGGTCGATCGGGTGCTCGACATGCGAGGGCTCTCGCAGCTGTCGCTCGAACAACTCTTGGACTTACCGGTCGTCACCGCCTCGGGAAAGGCCGAGGAACGCTCGCTCGCGGCGGCCAATGTCTTCATCGTCACGCACGACGACATCGAGCGGCACGGCTATCGCTCGCTCGGCGAAATCCTGCGGCGCGTGCCGGGCATGTACCTCATTTACGACTACGTGAATTATTCGGTCGGCGTACGCGAAGTGACCGGTGGATACCGGGGGAGCACGCGCATCGTCAAGATCATGATCAATGGGTTTCCCATTAGTTTTCGGCCGGACCTGGAGGCTTTTCTCGGCCCCGAGTTCATCCCGGTGGAAGCGATCGAAAGGGTCGAAATCGCCAAAGGGCCGCTCTCCGCGCTCTACGGCGCCAATGCCTTTCTTGCCACCGTCAACGTCATCACGCGCGAGCCTGAAGATCGCAAGGTGGACGTCGGTGCCCGCTACACCGTGGTGAGCGGTAAACCCGGAGGGGGAGTGTCAATCCTCGCCACCTACGGTGGCATCGACACCTCGGTTTTACTCTCGGCGACCATGGACAGCATCGATCGATCGGGCATCCAAGCAGGTCCGACCTACCGTTACCAGAGCCGCGACAACCCTGCGCTCCTGCGTCCTACGAAGGACGACACTGCCTCGCCGGTCAGCGCCTACGGCCGCTTCGACTACCATCACGACAAGGCGGGCGATTTTCGCCTCGAGGCGGGGCACCAAGAGCTCGATTCCAAGGCCGAGTTCCTCCTCAATTCCGTGGTGACCCATCGCTCGCGCATCAACCTCGTCAATCAGTGGGCCGCCCTCCATTGGTCGCGCAAGGTGAACGAGCTCCATTTGCGCGCCTTCGTCGGGGGGTCTCACGGCGAACCCAAGCCGGAGTACCAACTTTTCACGACGGGCAATGTCAATCAGAGCTACCGGCCCAACTTCGGCTACGACGCCTTGAACGCCCTGGCCGAGGCGAGCTACGACTTCGGTCCGCCCTTGCAGGTCGACGTGGGCGCGGATCTCGAGCTCGGAAAAGAGGCCGTGCTCTTTTATACGGAGACTTTCTACAAGGACAGCCAGCATACGGCGTTCGATCAACTGGACCTCATCACCGCCAACGCCCAGCGCAGCCATGGCTTTCGTCAAATGGGGTCGTACTTGCAGCTGCACAGCGCCCCCATCCGCTCGCTTCCCAATCTCCGTCTGACGGGCGCGGCCCGCGCGGATTGGATCGACTTCGGGCCCGTGACTTATCCGGCGCAAACCAGCTTTCGCGGGGCGATCGCGCATCGTTTCGGCCCCGTGCTCACGGCAAAGCTCATCGGGGGCCGCGCCTACCAAACTCCCTCCGGGACGCTGCTCTTCGCGCACGGCGGCTTCGGCAATTCCGAAAACGTGGTGGGGACCGAGCGGCTCGACAATCCGGAGCCGCTGCGGCCGCAGGTCGTGACCAGCGTCGAGTTCGTCGCCACCACCCAAATCGGCGACTTTCTCGTCTTCGAGGGGAGCGTCTTTTACCAGGACCTCGAAGATGCGATTCGCTTCAACCAAGCGGGACAACTCATCGTCGCCAAAAACAGCGGAAGTTCCGTAACGGCCGGCGGCGAGCTCGTGGCCAAGCTGCAGCTCGGCCGATTTCGGCCTTACGCTGCCATCAGCGCTTCGCAACAAGTGTCGGCCGAGCTCACTCGCGACCTGCGAGGCATCACCAGTTTCAGCGGCTCGCCGTCGATGTATCCCCGGTTGTTCGGGTATGGCGGCTGCGACCTGGAGATCCTCAAATCAGTGTTGTTCGGCAACGTCGAGCTGGCGGCAGCCGGACCGCGGGGCGCGTCGCAAGCAAACTTCTATCAGAACGATTCGCAGGTCTACTCGCTGCCTGCTTACTACACAATTGACATGACCCTTTCGACGGGTCAGCTACCGCTGCTCGACCGGGACCTCGGAACACGATTCTCGGTCTCCGGCCGCAATCTACTGGGGGCGCGACAGATTGAGCCGGGGTTTTCTGGGGTCGACATCCCACAACCCGGCCGAACGCTACTCTTGCAGGTTAGGCAAACGCTGTAACAGGTACCCGTTCTCAAGTTTCTTCTTAAGCCACCGTAGGCAGCCCAAATCGAGTTCTACTTGCGCCCGCCCTGGATGAGGGGGGGAACGGAGCGTTATCATGTTGAAAAAGGGGTGCTGTGCATTTGGGCTTTTGGGTGTTGTCGCCTGTTCGTCGACCCCGGTGGACGACAGTGGGGTCACCATTCAGATGGCGGCCACGTTTTCGAGGACGGGTGTTTCGGCGGTAGCGACATGGGGCGATGCGTTTGCCTTGGCGGCGGACGACGCCAGCGACGGTCTCGCCCGCGCCGGCTACCCCACCAAGAAAGAGCTTCGTTTCGGTACCACGGTCGCTGACACGAAGAACGACGCGACGGTGACGGTGGCGCGCGCCACCGAGCTGGTGCAGCAAGGCGCCAAGATGGTCATCAACGGAACCTCTTCCGATACCGTCGCTCTCGGCAAGCTGGCGTACGACGACAACCCCGCCAACGATCTCGGCGTGCCGATCGTGTGCGTGGCGTGCAGCTCGCCCGCCCTGCACAACCCGTTGGCGACCAACGCCGACCCGGCCATTCAAAGCGCCGATCGCAACATCGACAAATGGATTTTTGGTCTGGCCATGTCGAGCCTCCCTCAGAGCCGGGTGCTTTGGAACATTCTCGCCGATGAGACGCCGGCCGGGAACATGCCCGGCGATCTCAACGGCGACGGCAAGGTCAAAATTTCGACGATCGCGCTCGACGACACGTTCGGCACCGGGTTTCAGGACGCGATGGCGAACATCGTCGCCACCGTGAGTCCCACGGCCATTTTCGAAAAAACGAAACATGCCAAGGACGCCGATCTCAATCAATACGACTGGAGCGGCGCCATCGATCGCCTCACCGACGATCAAACCGACGGCGTGACCGACGTGAAGCCCGACGTGGTGATCGAATTCACCTTTCCCCAGTTTTCGCTGGCGCTCGTCAAAGCGTATACGAGCACCATTCCTTTTCTTCACACGCACAGCATGAGGGAGCGCACCGTCATCCTTTCTGCAGAAAATCGCCTCGATGGGCAAGACGGCACGTCGTACCTGCCGAGCGACGGCGAGTCGGGTCGGATGTTCGACGAGCACTTCAGAGACGTGGTCAAAATCGCGCGGCAGAGCCAATGGGACTCGGACGTGTACGACGGTGCCTTCTTGTTCGCGCTGGGTACGGTCTTGGCAACGAAGGACATGTCCGACCCCGGCAAGGTCACCGGCGCTCAGATCCGGGACGCGATGCTGCGCTTGAACGACCCCGAGGGAGAAGTCATCCGCATCGGACCTGACCAGTTCGCCAAGGGCGCGAAGGCCATCGCCGAAGGCCGAGCCATCAATTACGAAGGCGCGTCAGGTCCGTGTGACTTCGATGCGTACGGTCGAGCGCTCAACCGCATTTCGCATTGGCGGGTGCAGGACGGGAAGGACACCGACGTGGCCGTCTACAACTGCATTGCCGACGCGAACTGCCCCAAAGAGTAAACCAATGCGAATCGGGGTGCTGAGCTAATAGCTCAGCACCTCGTTCCAGGTCGTCACCTGCCACTTCGACGCGAACAGCCCGTCGACCGCCGGCTTGGCGGCAGCTCGAATGGCCGCGGCGTCCGGATGGTCGACCGTCATACCCGCCTGCTGCAATTGGGCGAGCAGGTCCGATTCGCGCACGGTCATTTGCTGGGAACCCCACGTGGTCGCCTCGCACATCGCTTGGCGGATCTTCTTCTCATCGCCGCCGGAGACGCCGGAGAGAAAACACTCGTTGGCGAGAACGAGCCCGAACGCGACGAGATGGCTCGTCAAGCTGAGGTGCGACTGCACTTCGAAGAGGCGAAGCGAATTGATCTGCGTCAAATCGCCCTCCGAAGCCTCGGCGGCACCGCTTTGCAAAGCCGCGTAAATGCCGGTGAGCGGAACCGTGACCGGCACCACGCCGAGCGATGACCACACAGCGACCCAGTCCGGCGTCGGCGGCAAGCGCAGCTTCAGGCCGACGAAATCGACGGGAGCGACGATGGGCTTGTTCGACGTAAACTGACGAAACCCGCGGTACACCGTGCCGAGCGTGGTCAAATTGGCGTTCTGTTCCATCAGCGCGACCGCCTCAGCTCCGAGATGGCTGGCGAAGACGCGGCCGAAGTGGGCGTAGTCGGTAATGACATAGGGGCCATTGAAGAAGAAGTATTGCGGAGCCCAGTCTTGGAGCGGCTGGCCGCCCGTGAGCATGATGTCCGCCACCCGTGCGCTCGCGTCACAGGACGTCATGGCGGGGTCGATGGTCTGCTCGTTCAGGACCGCGGTCGCTAAGGTCACCGTGATCTTGCCCTTCGTTCTCGCTTCGATCAGTTCTTTGAACTTGGCGCCCGTGTCGGCAAGGATGTGACCGGCGGCAAATGGGGTCGCTACCCGGATATTGAGACGCGGCGTCGCGGCTTGGGCAGGCGTAGCCGCGAGACACGACCAGAGAAACACAACGAGTGCAGCGCAACCTCTTCGGCTAATGCGATCCATGTTCGCCTCCATTGCCTACGTGTACGTCGGAGTCTGCAGCTTATAACAGGTCTTTCGTCGACGAAGAAGGCGGTTCGAACGCGTGACCTGAGGCGATCTGGCCCTACCCGCTCGAGCCTGCGGTTGCATCCGCGCGGCGCGCTCTTCGACGGAGATGCGCTCGGTGCGGGCGACCGTGCCGCTTCCGACCGGTGTCGCATGCGACGTCACCTTTTGCGCGACGGCGTGCGAAAGATCGCGCCATCGGGGCGAAAACTGGAGAAAACGGAGAACCTCGGCTTCGAACTGTTCGACGTAAGCGAGCTGCTCGCGCTCGCGCCGGCGCGAATCATTCTCCTTGCGCTTCGCGTATCCCTCGGTGGCGCGCTCCGTCGCGAGCATGGTCCGGGCGGTCTCGATATGTTCGGCTGGCGCCCAAAGTCCGCGGGAGAAGACCTTTCGCCCGCGCTTCTCGACGACGACCCACGACGGTCCCGTGGCCTTCACACGCCGCGTGAGGCCCTCATGGAGAGCAGGCTGGCAGTACTCGTCCGTTCGGAAGCACGCGCCGCAGGCGCGTCGTGCCAATCTCGACGCCCGCAGCGCGGCCCTGTGCCAGCGCCGCATCGACCGAGGTCTGGAAATGCACGCCCTGGTAGACGCGCGCTCGCCCGCCCTCGATGGCGGCTTCGAGTGGCGTCGCATAGCAGCGCGGCGCGGTCGCGACGTCGGTCGAGAAGCAAAAACTGACGTTCTTGCTGCAGAAGAAGTGCTCGACCGCGGCTGAGGAGGTGCCGGCGAAGGCGGCCGCCCCCGAGGTGTATTCGGGCGATCCCAGGTTGCCGGTGCCGTTGCGCGGTACCCACGCCGGATCGGCGATGGTGGCCGGATTGCCGTCGATGTCCGCCTCGTGAATCGCGGGAACCACGCGCCAAGTGAAGTAGTCCGCCTTCGCGTCATGAGAGATGATCGAGCCGTCGCCGGTTGCCATGCCCACCATCGCATAGAGGCGAGCGGTCGCCGAAAGGGAATGCTCGAGACTGAGCTGCTGGGCCATCGCCACCGATGCCTGCAGCCAATTGCCGCTCTCTCTCGCCGTACCGTTCTCGCCGCCCCAGAAAGTGGCGATCTCTTCGTGGACGGGATCGCCGTCGGGGGTGCCCACCGCTTTCGCATCGATGAAGGCGGCCGTGTACGCCGCGCTCGTGAGCGATGGCGGCGGCGGCGCCTGATAAGGCTCTTTGCTGGCAATGCCAAATGGCGTCATGATCGAATAGCGCGCGTCGTATTCCGTGCGGTGTTTCCCGGGTGCAGTCGAGGGCGGCATGAGGAGGGCGGCCTGCGTGCCGTCGTTGGATCGAAGGGCGATCACCTGCTGACCGACGGCGACGCCCCAATCGCGTCCCCGGGCAACGAAACCCACGCCCGTTCCTCCCAGCTCCGCCAAGTCCGCCGCCAGGGCCTGATCCAAAACGGGGGCCTGCGCTGGAGCGAGAGAGGTCAACACGGCATGCGCCGCGGCGGCGAGGGCGGCCGCACGGAGCGCGAAAATCGGCGCACCCGTGGGCGGTACCAGCGCATGCTCCCGTCCGACCCAGCGAGCACGATCGATGCCGTTGACGGCATCGTAGATGGCTACCGTCACCATCGCATAAACACGGCTGGACGGCTGCGTGCCGATGTTCTGGTCGCGTACCGTTTGGAACGCCTGCTCGACCCATCGCGACGCGTATTGTCCTTGCGTCGCCGCACGGCTGCCGAGGATCGCCTGCTCATTCTGCTCCGCTTGCTCAGGCTCATTCGATTGCGGCGCGCCGCTGCACCCGACCGCCGTAGCGAGGAGGGGCATTACGAACATCCAACGCGACTTCTTTTGGTTCATGTTCTTGCTCATCGGAAGACCCTCCTAGCGATATCGTGTCAACTTGTTCTCAATCGGGTTCACAGTAGCCAAAACTGCAGATCGGTCGTTCCACCGGACAATCGCGGTCGGTTCGACAGCTCGCGCATTCGGGCGGGGTGTACCCGCCCGGCGAGGTCACGTCGTAATAACAGCCGCACGACGGGGACGGCTCGTACGGCCGGATGATGGCTCCCTCCTTTTCCCGCTCTACCCGCATCGCGCACGAGGGAACGAGCCCGCCTTGCTTCAAGGTCGTAATGAGGTCGGTATTCGGATTGGGCAGTCGCTTGGCGCCCGTCAAATAATTGATGACGTTGGCGATACGATCGTCGTGCATGCGATCGGACTTGCGCGAATAAAAGTGGTACGGCGCCCAGAGCGTATAATGGCCGTCGCGAACGTTCTTTTTGTCGAAGCTGCCTGGTCCGGAGTCGGGCAGGTAGCCGCAATTTTGCTCGTAATGCTGGTAGGCCAACGTCCGCAAATTCGCGCGAGCATCTTGCGCGTCGGCCTGGTCGGCGGAGGTGATGCCGATGGTTCGCTCGGGATCGCTCGAGGCGATGAGGGCCGGCTTCATCTCGCCGGAACCTTTGATGGCGGTCCCGCGCCATGCGTTCATCGGAAGGCGGATCGTCGCCGCGATGACCTGCTGCACGCCCGAATCGAAGAACCGCTTGAAGATCAGTTGGGGGGCGATCCATGGTTCGACCCCCGATTCCTCGCCGAAGCCCCACACGTTGTAAGCCGCCTGCGCGCTGATGGATGTCTGAGAGGATGCCCTGGGCACCGTAAACATGAAGACCTGGATCGGTCCGGGCTCGTCGACCAAGTTGGGTGATCCTGTGTACCCGGGCACGCAGGCCTCCGGCGAGACGTCGACTCCGCCAATCTGGGCGAAGATAGGTTGTTCGACGTCACATTCGAGCTGCCGGTCGCCGGACCAGTAGACGGCCGTGCCTTTGATCTTGGTATCCCCGGTGAGAATCGAATCGAGGCTGGGACACGAGGTGTCGTATTTGTAAACGAGCGTCACCTCGGACGCGAGTGCCTGCGCGAATGTTCGAAGGATGAGCGTGAACGCACTCGATGCCATCAAATAGAGCGGCGCCGGAACGAGATCGCTGCAGCGAGCATTGGTGGACGGTCGCCCCGCATCGCCAGCGTCGGGGGCGGATCCCGCATCGGAGGGCGGCGCGGCGTCGCTGGTTGGGTTGGGGACCGGAACAGGAGGCCGCAGGGGCTGACCGATTTCGAATCCGGCAATTCGCTCGCTGTTGTAGAACGGTACGCAGGAAGTGGATGAGCACGCATTGAGCAGCTCACTTTCCGTTTGCGCAGGGCATGCAAAGCAGCTCGCGTCGTCTCGTGCTCCCCAGCACATCCCGCCTTCCCGCACGTCGCCGGCGGCGGCATCGGGCGGGGCCGTCGGCGCGGAAACGCAAACGTGCTGCGCCGGATCGCAAGTCATCCCGGACAAGGAGCTGCAATCACGATCGCTGTGGCATTGGTCGATGCTCCGCTGCGAAGCGATGAGTGAGCAGTTGCACCAGACGATGCTCGCTGCGACGAACGTGGTCGCGAAGGTTCCGCGAAGCAGCCGGTGAAGTCGATCATTCATGGCATGGTGTCCCGACGCGCTTCAGATTCAAAAACGATGCTCGAATCGCAATGTCGTCAACCCGAGCCCGATGTGCACGCCGCCGTCACGTGACGAACTTTCGGTCGATGGCTTGCTCAACGTGAAATACAAAGCCGTAGCGCCCGCTATCACGGTGGCGCCCGCGAGAATGTCGGTCGTCAATGCCAGCCGCATCATTTTGCCGTCGGCCTCGTCGAGCCGCGCTCGCGTGGTGGGCACGCGCCCGCGCTCGTTGTCCAACTCGGACATGGCATCGATGGCGAGGATTCCGACCACCGTCGTGGCGGCGGCCAGCGCGGCCGTGACGCTCCAAGACACATACACGGGTGCGCGACTGGGTGAGGCCGCGACACTGATCGTCGCTGTGGGCTGAGGCTTGGCGGAATCGAGCGACAGCTCGACTTTCAAATAGTCCTGTCCCGCGACGGTGACCACCGTCGTGGAGCTCAATCCACCGCGCGCGATCGTGATGCGCCTGCGACCGGGATTGAGCTCGAGGAGCTCGGGCAGGGGGACCCTCCCCACGGTGACGTCATCGACCAACACGTCGGCACCGCGCGCGCTGCTGATCAGGTGTACGCGGCCAACCTTGCTTCTCAAGGAAGCGACATGCCGCTCGACCTCGCTCCTTCGAACGGAAGGGATGTCGGTTCCGCCTTCGGCCAAATACTCCTGAAACGCCTTGAGCGCCTGCGCGTAGTCGTTCAGCTGAAGGCGGATGAGCGCGATGTTGTAGAGGAGCTTGTAAGAGGGCGCGAGTTGATAGGCCCTTTCGAATTCGACGAGTGCCCCTTCGGAGGCTCCTTCATTGTAAAGCTGCATGCCCCGCTCGTAGCGGGAACGCGCCTCCGGCGCGCGTTCGTCGGTTGTCCCGCTTGCCTGCGCGAGACGCGGACCATCATGGGGCGGTGACTGTGCCGCGACACGGCTCGGTGCGAAGAGAATCGCTCCCAAGCCAAGGAGGGCCGGCCACCGGATTACTTCTTCCATGGGTCACCGGTATCCAGAGGTGGAGCCGGCGCTCGCCTGCGCGCCGGCACTGCTTCGATCTCACGAATCTGGGCCGGTGCCGGTGGCGGCGCGGCCACCACCGGGGGTGCCATCACCGGCTCACCGGCGGCGGGGGGCGGGGGCGCCGTCGTCCCTTCCCGTACGAATTCCCGGCGGCCCTTCCGCGCTGGCGTCAACGGGTCCAAATTGATTTTCACGGCGACGTCATCGGAATCGAAGCGAACCCATTCCGTTTTGCCCCGGTACCCGAGTGCGTCGGCGCGAATCTTGTGCAGCGCCGTGTCCTTTGCCAGCTCCACCATCTGGGTATTGAGGGGCAACGATGCGTCGTCGATACTGACGCGAGCACCTTTGGGAACCGTCTCCACGGTGAGCTTCACACGATCGAGGGAGGGACTCGTGACAGGGGCAGACGTCGGCTCTGCGGGCGCGACCGGTGCGATCGGTGCGGAGTTGGCCGCTACCGCCCTTGCGCTCACGGAGCTTGCGTCGTCAGCGGTCTTCGATCCCGACCACCACACGCCGATGGCTACGAGCAGCGCCAAAGCGCCTCCCATCCCAGCCACGATCTTGCGGCGCGACGAACGTGGAGTGAAGTCGGGGTACGACTCGGATCCGGGCGAAGTCATGCTGCCGCCTGCGCCTTTGATGAAGGTGACCATCGGGACGATTGATTGAGGATCTGAATGTTCCCGTAGGATCCTCAGGCGGTCTTCGATGAGGATTTTGACGTGGTTCCGCGCGTCGTCGAACGTCTTGGCCGTGAGGGCTCCGACTTCGCGAGCCGAGACTCGCGAGCCCATCTCCTGCAAAAAATCCTCGATGTCGGCCTGCAAAGCGGCGGCGGTTGGATAGCGATCTTCCTTTCGCACTGCCAGCGCCTTCATACACATCGTCTCGAGGCGTTTCGGAACCTGCGGTGCAACCGAGCTAGGCAGCGGAATGTCGCCGCCCGCCACGCGCTGCATCACCGTGAGATCGCCCGCGTCCTGCCACATTCGGCGCTGCGTCGCCGCCTCCCACAGGATGACCCCCGCCGAATAAATGTCTGCTCGCCGATCGATCGGCGCTCCGGTGTACTGCTCGGGCGAGACGTATTGGATTTTCCCTTTGAAAATGCCGGCCCTCGTCTCGCTGCTTCCCGCGGTCTTGGCGATACCGAAGTCGACGAGCTTCACCTGCCCGTCATAGAGGACAAAAATGTTTTGCGGAGAGAAGTCACGGTGAACGATAGCGAGCGGGGTGCCGTCGTAATCGGTGAGATCGTGAGCATGGTGAAGGCCGGCTAGCGCGTCGGCGAGGACGCGTAGCTGCATGTCCAAGGGAACCCCTCCCGTCGTAGCGGTGCGACGGAACAGTCGGTAGAGCGACTGACCCTGCAGGTACTCCATGGCGATGAAATGCCGTGTGCCGTCGAATCCGACTTCATAGGTCTGAACGATGTTCGGGTGATTCAGCCGCGCGGCGAGGCGCGCTTCGTTGAGGAACATCCGCAGAAACTCGGGATCGCTTGCTAGCGAATCGCGGAGTCTCTTGACCACGAGTAGTTTGTTGAACCCAGCTGGACCGGGTGCGACGGTCAAATACACGTCGCCCATTCCACCTTTGCCGAGCTCGGCAATGTCCCGGAACTTCCCGGTCTGTCCGTACATTAACTTCGCCTCCCAGGCTCCCGGACGTCACCTCGTCCGGAGGCATCGACGGCCCGACTCAAAAACCCACCAAGGAGCGTCGACTAGGAAGCGATTCACCTGGGGGGGCTCTTCGAGCCGTGCCAACTCAACGTCTGCCGCCCCCTCTCGGCAACAACAAGAAACGACCAACCTCACGACATCGGTTTCGTGTCTTTCCCCACTACGATTGAATTCCGGCAGAGACCCGCGCCAAAGAAAGAAAAAGTGACTGCCCGGGCCGTCAGCTCGGCCCGCGCACGAAATCTACAGATAGCGCATTTGGGTGTTCCCGGTCAATTCAGGGACCGCGCTTAACACCATCGGGCCTGCGCCGGAGAGCAGTTGGTTGTAGAGCGCTTCCACCGCGATGTTCAGACGACGAAAGATTCCGTGCTCGTCGCAATGAGTACCGCACATGAGCGGCGATCGTGCCCTGGGGCTCGTGCTGCGCGTTATCCGCAATCCCGCCGAGCGCGCGCGACCGTTGGCGCGGCCCCCTGACCCGTTCTTCTGTGCAGCATCCTGCTGTCAGGAGAAAAGAGAAGAGGCGTAGACGCGGGCGCGCTCGGTAAAGGCTCACCGTTCTTGGCGAGCGGAAGCTAAGCGGCGCAACGAGGATGCCGGTTAAACTGCGGCCCGTGACGGCGAGCGTCTCGACGTGCACCGAACGGTGCGACCGCCGCCAAGACGGACGGGCGATGATCATCGACGCGCATCAGCATCTATGGCGCATTGGCCAGAATGGTTGCTCCTGGCCGACGCCGGACCTCGTCGCCATCCATCGGGATTTCGAAATCGAAGATCTGGCACTCGCGGCAAAGCCGCTCGGTGTCTCCGGCACGGTGCTGGTGCAATCGCAATCGAACGATCGCGACACTGACTGGCTTTTGCAAACGGCGGAGCAATCGGATCTGGTGAAAGCGGTGGTCGGCTGGGTCGACCTCCGATCCCCCGCGGCTCCCCGCCGCATCGCGGAGCTCGCCGGGCACCCCAAAATGCGCGGCTTGCGACCGATGCTGCAAGAACTCGCGGAGGACGATTGGATTCTCGACCGCGCGCTCGACCCCGCCATCGAGACGATGAAGGCACACCGCCTCAGCTTCGACGCGCTCGTGTTTCCCCGGCACCTCGAGCACATCTGCGTTTTCGCCGCGCGTCACCCGGAGCTACGCATCGTGATCGATCACGCCGCCAAGCCGCCTATCGCGTCGGGCGCGCTCGAACCATGGCGAAGTGCGATCGCCCGGGCAGCTGCCCTCACCAACATATGGTGCAAGCTTTCCGGGCTTCTCACCGAGGCCGCGCCGACGCAAGGTTGCGACGCACTGCGCCCGGTCGCCGCCCATTTAATGGATATCTTCGCCCCCGAGCGTCTCATGTGGGGCAGCGATTGGCCCGTGCTCCATTTGGCCGGCGACTATGCCGGGTGGTTCGAGATGACGTGGGAGCTTTGCGGAACGCGCGACGAAGCTTCGCAGCGGGCGCTGTTCGCCGCAACGGCGTGCCAATTTTACCGTATCTTCGAGGGCGTTTCGGCGGGCGAAGGCCCGCGCGATGTCATGGCCCGATGAAAAGCGCGGCTTTGCCCCCGGTAGGCTTCGGCGGTGCGGGCATCGCCAACCTCTACCGCGCCGTTTCCGCGGAGGAGGCCGAGGCAACGATCCACGCTGCGCTTCGGCGCGGGTTTGGCTTGATCGACACCGCCCCCTTCTACGGGCATGGCCTCAGCGAGACGCGCATCGGCCAGGCGCTCGCCCGATGGAGCGGACCACGGCCACTCGTAAGCTCGAAGGTCGGTCGCGTGCTCGAGGCGGTGCCGCCCGGCTCGGAAGGTGATTTCGGGTTCGTCGACCCGTTGCCGTACCGGCCGCGCTTCGATTACTCGCGCGACGGGGTGCGACGGAGCCTGGAAGGCAGTCTCGAGCGGCTCGGAATCGACAAGCTCGACATCGCGCTCGTGCACGACATCGGCGCGCGCGTTCACGGCGCGGCCCATGGAGAACGGATGCACGAATTGTTCGACGAGACCTTGCCGGCCCTGAACGAGGCACGAAGGGAGGGTTTGGTCGACCGCATCGGCGTGGGCGTCAAAGAATGGGAGGTGTGCGTCGAGATCCTGAAGCGCACGCGACTCGACGTCATCATGCTCGCCGGACGCTACACTTTGCTGGAGCAACCGGCTCTCGTCTCGGGCATGCTCGACTGCTGCGTTGCGCGCGGCGTTTCTGTCCTCGCGGCGGGCGTCTTCAACTCCGGGCTTCTCGCGTCGAAGCCGTCAGCGGAAAGCACCTACGAATATCTAACCGTTCCTCCCGATGTCTTGGCGAAGGCGCTCGACCTGTGGAACGCGTGCGAAGCCGAAGGGGTGCCCCTTGCCGCCGCTGCGCTGCAGTTCCCGCTGCTGCATCCCGCGATTTCGTGCGTCGTCGTCGGCGCACGCAGCGTCGCCGAAATCGAGCAGCAGGCGGCGTGGAGCAACATCTCGATTCCCGATGAATTTTTCGAGGTGCTCAAGCGCCGAGGCCTGATCCATCCCTATGCGCCGACGGCCCGCTAACGAGGAGAGAAAACATGCGATTGCAAGGCAAGACGGCGGTGGTGACGGCAGCGGGCGCGGGAATCGGCCGCGCCGCTGCCCTGGCCTTCCATGCGGAGGGCGCGCGCGTCTGGGCGACGGACATCGATTCCGGCGCTCTCCAAGCGCTCTCCGTCCAAGCGCCTGGTCTGTCGACCGCCTTGCTCGACGTGCGCGACGACCGAGAGGTCACCGCACTGTTCGAGCGAATCGGTCGTTGCGACGTCCTTCTCAACGCCGTCGGTATCGTGCAGAACGGCAGCGTGCTCGAGTCGAGCCTCGATGAATTCGCGCTGGCGTGGGACGTCAATGTCGCCTCCATGATCCGCACCCTACGCGCCGCGCTACCGGGCATGCTGGCAGCGGGGGCGGGATCGATCGTCAACGTGGCCTCGGTGGCGTCGAGCATCACCGGCGTGGCCAATCGCTGCGCTTACGGCACCACCAAAGCGGCGGTCATCGGATTGAGCAAGTCGGTGGCCGCGGATTTCGTGGCGCGCGGCGTACGCTGCAACGCTCTCTGCCCCGGCACCGTCGACACGCCCTCGCTGCGAGCGCGAATCGCGGCCGCGGCGGATCCCGAAGCAGCGTTGGCGCGGTTTGTCGCGCGTCAGCCGGTGAACCGGCTCGGCCGGGCCGAAGAGGTTGCCGCTGCCGCTGTTTTTCTCGCCTCCGATGATGCGGCTTTCATCACCGGTCAAGCCATCGCCGTCGACGGCGGCTGGACGATTTGAATGACCGCGGCGTCGATCTCGGATTTTCGCGAGCTGGCCCGCCGGCGTCTGCCGCCGCTCCTCTTCCACTACCTCGACGGGGGCTCCTATGACGAAATCACGCTGCGGCGCAACGTCAGCGAACTTCAGGCGATCGCTTTACGGCAGCGCGTGATGCGCGACGTCTCCAGCGTTTCGCTGGAAACCGAATGGTTCGGCCAAAAGGTGACGATGCCGGTCGGTCTCGGGCCGGTCGGCTTCGCCGGTATGTTCGCGCGGCGGGGGGAGACCCAAGCCGCGCGGGCAGCCGAAAACGCGGGCGTCCCGTTTTGCCTCTCCACCCTCGGCATCTGCGACGTCGCAGAAACGGCCAGCGCCAGCCGCGCGCCGATCTGGTTTCAGTTCTACATGATCAAAGATCGCGGCGTCATGGCGAGCTTGCTCGAGCGCGTCGCCGCCCAACGTTGCTCGACGCTGATCTTTACCGTCGATCTGCCGGTCGCGGGCGCGCGCTACCGTGACTATCGGTCCGGGATGTCAGGCCCGCCCGGACTCGCCGCAGGCGTCGGTCGCGCTTGGCAAGGGATCACCCATCCCGCGTGGCTCTGGGACGTGCACGTGCGCGGCCGACCGCACTGTTTCGGCAACCTGGTCGACGCGGTGAAAGATGCCAAGGGCTTCGGTCAGTTCGCGGCCTGGGTGGCAGCGAATTTCGATCCCACCTTGACCTGGAAGGACCTCGCTTGGGTGCGCTCGCACTGGAGCGGTCCCATCGTTCTCAAGGGCGTGCTCGACCCAGAAGATGCGCGCGCCGCTTTGGACGTCGGCGTCGACGGCATGGTCGTGTCCAATCATGGTGGCCGGCAATTGGATGGCGCGCTCGCGAGCGTAACGGCGTTGCCGCGCGTGGTCGACGCCGTTGCGGGACGCGCTGCGGTGCTGATGGACGGGGGCGTGCGCTCGGGTCTCGACGTGTTGCGGGCATTGGCGCTAGGTGCAAAAGGGGTGCTACTCGGACGGGCCTGGGCGTATGCGCTTGGTGCGCAAGGGGAGCGAGGGGTAACCCGCGCCTTGGAGATCATCCGCGCCGAGCTCGGCGTCGCCATGGCATTGACGGGCTGTGTCGATGTCCGCCAGGCCGATCGAAGCTTGCTCGCCTGAGCCCACACCGGTATTGAGAATCATGCCTTCACGTGTAGGCACGCGTCGCGTGCTGCTGCTCGTTTTATCGTTCTTGGCCTGGTGGACCGCTCTTCCCGCCGCGCGCGCCGAAGATAGTCGGCATGTCACGGAGCCACACGTCCCGCCGACCTGCGCAGCCCTCGCCGCTCGGCTCTCTGCGCGAAGCGGGGCGCTCGCCGACGCCGACGAGGACGCGCCGGACACAAGGCGAATCCAGGAAGCGATCGACGCCTGTGCAGCCGGCAAAGCGGTCGTGCTCGATGCGTCCGGCTCCAAAAACGTGTTTTTGGCAGGGCCGCTGCGCTTGAAAGCGGGTGTCACCCTCCTCGTTTCCGGTGGTGTCGCGTTGTTCGCGTCCCGCAATCCGCGCGACTACGACGTGACGCCGGGGAGTTGCGGCATCGTGACGGAACAGCGCTCGCAGTGTCTGCCTTTCATCCTGGCCGAGAAAGCGCCGGGGGCGGCGATCATGGGTGACGGCGCTATCGACGGTCGCGGCGGTGCGACGCTCCGGGGACAGAACGTGACCTGGTGGGACCTCGCCAAGGAAGCCAAAGTCAAAGACCGGTTCCAAGCTTGCCCGCGCCTCATCGTCGTCCGAGAATCGAACGATTTTACAATCTTTCGCATCACTCTGCGCAACGCGCCGAACGCCCACGTCGTTGCCACCAAAACGAACGGCTTTACCGCCTGGGGCGTGAAGATCAAAACGCCGAAGACGGCGCGCAACACCGACGGTATCAATCCCGACTCGTCGAGCAACGTCACGATTGCCCATTGCTCGATCGACACCGGCGACGACAATGTCGCCATCAAAGCGGGCGCCGCCGGCCCCGTCACCAACGTGACCATTGCGCACAACCATTTTTATGCGGGTCACGGTATGTCCATTGGCAGCGAGACCCGCGGTGGGGTGCGCGGCGTCAAGGTCGTCGATCTGACGTTGGACGGGACCGACCGCGGCATCCGCATCAAGTCCGACCCGAGCCGCGGCGGCGTGGTGCAGAGCGTTTCCTACGAAAACGTATGCATGCGCAACGTCGGCGATCCCATCTTGCTCGATACCAGGTACACCACGTTGCCCGGTGACATGGTCCCCGTGTACCGGGACATCGTTCTCAAAGACGTCACCAGCGTGACGCCGGGCGCGCTTTCGCTGCTCGGCTTCGACGAAAAAAACCGCCTCGGCGTCACGCTCGACAACGTCAACATCGCCGGCCCTCAAAACGACGTGCGAGCCAAGCACGCGGAGATCAAGCTGGGGCCTCGCCGCGGAAACTTCCTTCCCGTGGGCACCGACATCAGGGTCATCGATGGCGGTGTCGAAACCGCGACGCCCCTCGATTGCAGCACGCGCTTTGTCCCATTTGCCGAACCGGCGGCTGCACCGAGCGCGGCCGTCAAAGTCCCCCCCGAAGACGCTACCCTCTACGTCGCCGGCAGCGGCAGCGGGGACTTCTACTCCATCCAGCGCGCGATCGACGCCGCACCCGCGGCCGGGGCCACCATTTCCGTCGCCCCCGGCATCTACCGTGAACGGCTGGTCATCGACAAGCCCAACATCGCTCTCGTCAGCCCCTACGCCGACGCGAGCAAGACGACCGTCGTTTTCGACAAGAGCGCGGCGACGGCGGGCGGCACTTTCAATTCCGCAACGGCGGTGGTGAGGGGTCGCGATTTTCGCGCCGAAAATCTGACGTTCTTCAACGACTACAACCGCGTCCCCGCCAAGCCGCAGCCCGATTCGCAGGCACTGGCGCTTTTGGTCACCGGCGACCGCGCCGTGTTCCGGAACGTGCGCTTCGTCGGCAACCAGGACACGCTCTACGCGGGGAGCGCCGATTGCACGCCGCCCGGAAAAGTCGCCGCCCCCTGCACGCCGGCGCGACAATACTTCGAGCATTGCTTCATCGAGGGCACCGTCGACTTCATCTTCGGCAACGCCTTGGCGGTCTTCGACGGCTGCGAAATTCACAGCAATCCACACGCCATTGGGTACATCACCGCACAGGGAAAACAGTCCGAACAGGAGCAGAGTCTCTTCGTATTCAATCGCTGCAAGCTCACGGCCGCTCCGGGCGTCACGCACGTGTGGCTCGGTCGACCCTGGCGATCGCTGGCCAGCGTGCTGTTTCTTCATACCGACATGGGGCCTCACATCGAGCCGGCGGGATGGCGCGAATGGCATCCGGGTGAGACCGACTACCTGAAAACGGTTTTGTATGGCGAGTACGACTCGACCGGGCCCGGTGCGCACGCGGGCGAGCGGGATTCCCATACGGTCCAGCTGAGCGCGGCCGAAGCTGCCGTCCACGATCCCCGCCGCCTGCTGGCGGGGAAGGACCATTGGGATCCAGTTACCGTCAAATAGCCATCCGTCGCCGACCGCGTCGTCGGCGTTTGCAGCAAATGTGACGGACGGCTCGTCATGATCTGGCCGAACGCGCGGCGCCAAGTATGCTGCTGACGACATGAAAGCTTGGCTTCGTAAGGATAGAGGGGCGCTGCGCGCGGCGATGGCGGTCGGCGCGGCTTCTTTGATTGCCAGCTGCGGCTCGTCCGAGCCCGCCACGCCGGGCGAAAACGCGGGGTCCGGCGCTGCCGCGGGATCGGGAGGTGCGTCGGGGGCCAGCGGGAGCGCGGGTACGGGCGGCGCTGCGGGTGCGGGTGCGGGTGCGGGCGGCACTGCCGGCGCGGGCGGCACTGTGGATGCCGGACCGGTCGACCCTACCGACGATGGTCTGATCGGATGGGCGACGCGGCATGCCAATGGAGCGCCGACCGGTGGCCAAAAAGCCATCGCGGAGTTTCCGGTCATGACGTGCACGGCAGCGGACATGAAAACGCTGCGCGACTGTCTCTATCGAGCCAAGAAGTCGGACAAGACCAATACCGACACGCGCCTTGCTCCGCCCGATTGGTCGACATGGGAGGTCCATGCCGGCGTGACCGGCGGATGGAAGAAGTATCCCCTCGTCATCTACGTCAAGGGAGCCATCGATTGCAGCCAGAACGACGCCGGCGTCGCGATGACCCAGGCCAGCTACGAAGCAGGCGACCCGCTTTGTGCCGGGAGCACGGGCGCTTCGTGCCAACAGGCGGTCATTCAGGCGAAGGTCGAACGGGGAGACATCTCCATCGTCGGCATTCCAGGCGACCGCGGCGAGCCTCCCACCTTGCTAGGCGGTTGGTTGATGTTCCGCGGCCTCGACAACATCATCGTGCGAAACCTCCGGATCGTGAACGCTACCGACTTCTGGCCGAGTTTCGAATCCTGTGCGGCGGGCGTGACGGATCGCGACTATTGCGCGTGGAATGCCGAACCCGATGGCCTCACCCTCGACAACAGCAGTCGCGCGTGGATCGATCACTGCGAGTTCACCGACGGCCCTGATCTCGAGGGCACGAATCCCGACAAGACCAAGTACAAGATGTACGACGGGCTACTCGACATCAAGAATGGCGCCGACTTCATCACACTTTCGTACAACCAATTCACCAACCACAACAAGGCCATGCTGGTGGGGGCGACCGATAGCGCCGACGGAAACTACGGCATCACCTTTCATCACAATCTCGTTCGTTTCGTCCAGCAGCGCATGCCGCGTGTACGCAACGGACAAGTCCATGTGCTCAACAACTACTACGTGGGCCCGCAGAAGGTCGACGCTACGGAGGAGTACCATTTCGGCTACGCCCTCGGCCTCGGCTTCAATTCGCAAATCTACTCCGAGGGGAACGCATTCGACATTACCGGAGCCACCCCCAAAACATTGCTCAGCGCCAACTTCGACGCCTGGGCGCAGTACTTCACCGACGTCGGTTCTTGGCTCATGGGCAAACCGGTCGATCTCAATGAGGCGGCGGCGCAGGTCATCAACGAGCGAAACGCAGCCGCAGGCGGCAGCACGCCGTTCGTGGGTGCCGTCGGCTGGAGCCCCTCCACTAGCTACGCCTACCAGGCCGAGCCCAGCGCAGAGGCCGTGAAACAGCATGTTCTGACGCGGGCAGGCATCGGCAGGGTGATGCCCGCTCCGCGTTTTTAAGCAGCGATACCCCGGCCTTTTCTGCGCCCGCGGGTGCGCGCCGTGAACAGCGCCGCGCCAAGAAGTCCAATCAATGACCACGCGCGCGACTCCGACCGAGCGGCGCGACACGAGCATGACGCCGCGGGCGTCGACCGTGTGTCGCCGGGCGTCGCGCCGGTGCCGCCAGTTCCGGCGGTCGATCCCGCACTGCCGCCCGTCGGGTCGATGCCACCGCTGCCGCCCGTGATGATCACGGGCGGTGCGCCGTCGCCGCTGCGACCCGCATCGACGATCGGTGGCACAGGGTCGACACACGTCCCGTTCACGCATGCGCCGCCACCAGGACACTTCGCCTGGTTGCAAGGATCGACGCACGCGCCGTTCACGCACGTCGTTCCCGCTGCGCAGACGCGTGACGGACAACCCAGATCGACGCACGCGCCTGACGTCGTATCGCAAGCCAGGCCGGCGGGGCACCCTCCGCAGTCGCACTTCTCGACGCAAACCCCGCCGCGACAGACTCGCCCGACGTCGCAGACGATACCGGCGCAAGCGTCGACGCACTTGCCATCGCGACAGACCTGCTGGACGGGACAGGTGATGCCGTCGCACGCTGCGACACAGGTGCCTTGCCGGCATACTTTTCCCGCCTCGCAGCGCACCCCGGCGCAGCCTATCTCGACACAGTAATCTTCATCGCACTTCTCCGTCGGCAGGCAGATGAACTCGCCTCGTCCGCATCCGCTCACGCACGTGCCGCGATTGCAGATCTGGCCCGGTCGACACAAGCCGGTACCATCGACGACGCCGTCACAGTCGTTGTCGATACCGTCGCAGACTTCGGGTTTCGGTTGCACGAGCTGCTTGCAGAGGAGCGGTTGGTTGGCCCGGCATTCCGTCAATCCTCGGGCGCAAGGTCCAAGCTTGCCGGTGTCGCAAGGTTCGCCTCCGCCGGGACACCGGATTCCCGTCAGCTTGAATACTTTGTCGTTGAAGTCGCCGTCATCGGGCCACCCGGTCGCGTTGGCCCCCGGCCAGTCTTCGAAAGCGAGATAGTAGGCGTTCGAAGCGAGCTTGGAGGGATACGCCAGCATCAGCTTCCAGTGATCGGGCATCGCGCATCCCGAGCAGAAGACGTTCCGTTTGTATTCCGAGTAGTAGACGGCTTGACCTTGCACCATCAGCGCGAATCCGATGAGCCCTCCCGCGTACCTGGGATCGCTCCGGATGGCGGCGCTCGAAACCATCGTCCCGACCATCGCTGTTTCGGCGATGATGGGGTAGGTGGCGCTCGGTGCGGAGGTCTCGTCGTTGGGCATGTTGTACCAAGCGAGGCCGGCGGCTCCCGACGATTGGCTCAGAATCAATTGCGCCTGGAAGGAGCAGAGCGGCGAGAACGTTCCCGGGGCAGTGCTAGCGTCGGCCGTCGCGTTGATAGGCTCGGGGGGGACCAGCTGGTCGAAATAGGATTGCAGGGAAGTCTCGAACGCCGGACACGCAGCGGGAACTTGGAGCCCGTTCGGCTCGATGACCTGGGCGCCTGCGGTGCGAGGGGCGAAGACGAGCGTCAGTAGCGCCACGGCCCATCTCGACGCGTATCGCCACGCGCGATGGCGCCGTCCCAGCCGCATGACCCATTCACGCCTGAAATAAAGCGAGGCAGTTCGCCCTCCTGATCTCGCAAATCGCAAATCGTTCTTATGCACTTCGCCTCGCTTCGGACAACCTGGTCGTCGTTCCGCTGATGCCCCAGCTCCTACTGCTCAACACATCAGCTCTGAACGGTGCGCGGGAGCGCTCGAGACAGCTCACGAAAGCGAGCGACGCACGCCAAAGGCACGCCAAAGGCACGCCCATCTCGAAAAGGTGAGCTTTTGGCCGCCTCAATCACGTCTACTGGTAGACGTGCGGGGCGACCCTCCGCGATCGGACGGAACGGTTTCGCTCGCCCCGGCGCCGCAAAGTGGTATGACCTCTTTGGCTGCCACATAGTGCGCCCGACCACGGGTCGGGCCATCGACAAAAGTACGAATTGGCTGCTTTGCGGGTAGCGCGTGCGCATGGCGGGTCTCTTCGCCGACGAGCGAAATTGACCATGCACAAACTCGTTTTCCTCTCCGCCGTGGTGTTATCTGCGCTCGGGGGATCATTTGGGTGCTCCGTCTATGATGCGTCACCGCTCGTCCCCGACGGCGGGTCGAGCGGCGCCGGCCTAGGCGGGGCGGGCGCCGGATCCACGGGAGGCGCTGGCGGCAGCGACGTCACGACCGGTAGCACCGGGGGAGCGGGCGGTTCGAGCGGAGCGAATCTCGACAGCGGTACCAGCGGATCAGGCGGTGCCAGCGGTTTGGCAGGCTCTGGCGGCGCGACCGGTTCCGCGGACGCGACCGGTTCCGCGGACGCGACCGGTTCCGGCGGAACGCCCGGCTCAAGCGATGCAGCCGGCGCGGGCGGCGCAGACGCGAGGGACAGCGATGGGACCGCGGGCAGGGGAGGCGCACCTTCGGCGGATGCGGGTACCGACGTGGCAGGAGAAACGGGCGAGGCAGGCCCCATCGATGCGAATGACGACACGATCGATGCGAATGACGACACGAGTGACGGCAACACGGTCGACGGCGCGAATGACGGCAAAACGCTCGACGGCGCGAGTGACGGCGACACGCTCGACGGCGCAAGGGAGGCGGGCGATACGGGAAGCGCAGACGGCGCCGGTGGCTCTCATGACGGCGGAATCGACCCCACGTCTGCACCGGCGGTCAGGATCATCGCCATGCACAGCGACAAATGCATGGGCGTCGACGCCGACGGGACTGCCGACGGCACGAGGATCTATCAATTTACCTGTGCCGCCGCGACGGGGCAGGTCTTCCGATTCGAATCGCTCGGGGGAGCAACGTACCGCATCATCAACCAGAGCAGTGGAAAGTGCCTCTCCGCCACCGGGACAGGCAATGGTGCCGCGATTTACATCAGCGCCTGCAACGGCGGCGTAACGCAGGCCTATACGCTGCAGCCTGCTGGCGCCAACTACAACATCATCAACCCCGGTGGCGGCAACTGCGTGGAGGTCGCTCTTCAAAGCACGAGCGACGGCGCAGTATGCCGTTATTATACGTGCAACGGCGACAGCAATCAGGTGTTTCGCTTCGAAGCACCGTGATTGTCAATTGCAGCACGGCGGTTTCGGTTCAGCTGGCAAGCATGGCGGCCGCGGGCATCCCGGCGCCGAACTCCACCATGCCTAGGAATCGATTTCTTGAGCCACGCATGGATGCCGAGCCACTTCCTCCTGATCGACATGCTTCCGGCGACCCACGACCGGCTAGAAAAATCCATGGACCGTTCTCGTCGTCCACAACGTCGAATGCGGAAAGCAGTCCATTGGCCTATCGATTCTGCTCAACGGACACGCTGGATTTGGGCGCTCTTGCTGATTTTAACCGTCGCTTGCAGCTCGTCCGGTGATGGGCCGGGCAGCGGCGCGGGCGGTCTGTCTGGAACGGGCGGTGCGCCCGAAGCAGGCCGCGGTGCTGGCGGCGGCAGTACCGGCGGCATTTCCGGTGCGGGAAGTGGCGCGGGTGGAGTCGCTGGCACCTCCGGGACGGGTGGAATCTCCGGAAGGGGCGGGACAGGTGCTGCGTCCGGTGCAGGCGGTGTCTCCGGAGCCGGCGGCGCCACAGGCGGCTCCCCCGATGCCAGCAGTGATGCGCCCCCTCTATCCGATTCCCGCAGTGATACCCCACTGCTCGACACCGGCCTGGGTCGCGATGGCGCAGGAGATCGAGATAGCGCGGTCGGTGGGTGGGACGCCGGCGACGGCGCGACCGATTTTCCGCCCGAGCGCGTCATGCGCATTCAGGTCGATTGGAGCAAAGAGCTCGGCTTCGCTCTCCTAACGCCCATCAGAGAGCTTTCGGGGACGGTAGCGGTGGCGAAGCGTGCCCTGCGCGAAGACCCGCTGGGCAGCTTCGTCGGTGTCGTCAGCGATCCCGCTACCGGCCAACGTCTCTTCCAGAGCACCATCGGCATCGGTTACAGCTATCTACCAGCGGTCCGTGCTGTCACCTTCCGCTACCCCGAGCGAAAGCAGCCGTTCATCTTCTCGCTCCGTGCCGAGAATGCAACGAGCGGCGTCATGGAGACGGTGCTGGAGCAGACCCTCGACCCTGCCACTTTCGAGACGGTGCCGGCGCAGAATGTCGAGCTTATCCCGCTCCGGATTGCGCAGCGACAACCGGCACTGCTCGTCAATTTCTACTCCGAAGGGTACTTGGTCGGTGGCCGGGAGAAGTTTCTCACTGACGCGCGAAGTATGGTCCGTAGCCTCGAGACCACCGATTTTCCCAACCAAGCGCGAATGGAGTTCCGCGCTGTTTGGAGTCCCTCTGCCGTCGCTTTGGGCTCAGCTCAAAATCTCGGCACGCCGATACCCGAGCGCGACTCGTTTTTGGGTCTCTACTATCCTTATTGGTTGGATTACAGCCGCTGGAACGTCATCGTGTATCCCACGCGTGAGCGGCGCTTTCGGAACGCGATTGGGCAGGTTCCTTATGACTATCCAATTGCCATCATGGATACCACCGTCTACACGAACGTCGGCAACTACAACGAGCTGACCGCCGTCGCCAATGGCACGGGGAACGTTCAAAACTTGTTTTTGCATGAGTTTGGCCATTTTTTCGGCCTCAACGAGGAGTACACCAACGGCGGCACCGAACTCGTCTTCGCCAAGGGAATCGCAGAGCCGTGGTCGCAGAACCTGACCTTCCAAATCAATGCCGCCAATATCAAGTGGCGCGCTTCGATCAAGGCTGGCACGCCGATACCGACTCCAGCCTCCAGTTGGACGGGAGACAACGTCGGCGCATATCCCGGAGGCTACGGGGGGCTCGATACGCGGTCGCACGTACCGGTGCCGGACCGCGTCTGCCTCATGTCGTCTGGCGCCAGTTACTGCGCCGTTTGTCGCGCCGCGATTGCCGACAAGATCATCTTCGACCTGGGTGAGTGAAGTCGAACCGAACCCGCGTCCACCCCTGTAACGGACCGGGTCTCGGAGGCGCTACCGTGCTCGTCGACGCCGGCGGAAAGCGAGTCGAGCTGCGGCGGCGCTCCAAGCGATTGCGATAGAAGCGCCGAAGGATTCCGTGCGCGCGACCCTGCAGCCGCAACCGGTCCCTTCGCGACCGCTTTCGTGTTTTGCTCCACCATCCGCACTGCCCGCCATCCCAGTCACTCCCCCATTTCCGCTGTCCGCGCCGTCGCTACCACTCGCTCCGCCGTTGCCGCCGTTCGTACCGCCCATCCCACTCGATCCGCCGCTGCCGTTCGTACCAGCACTGCCACTTGCTCCCGCATTCGCGCCGCCCGCCCCAGCACGTCCGTTGGTCCCCGCGCCACCGCTCGCTCCGCCACTGCCGCTCGTTCCGCCGCTCCCACTCGTACCTCCGTCACGAGGACCTGCTGTGCACGATTGTCCCGGACAAGAGCAGCTTTCTGCGCAAGCGCGAAACGTGGTCCACATGCATTCGCCCATCGGTCGTTCTCGATTGCCGCCGTTCCGGTTGGCACCGTCGAGCGATGGGATTCGGCCCGAGCCGGCAACGCAACTCCCCCGACCGTCGGAGCCGTAGTTGGTCCCGTACGTGCCGGTCACCGGCGCACAGGGATCCGGCAAGGTCAACGCACCGTGCTCGACCCAGCGATCCGCATACGAAAGGATCGCGTCCTTGTTGACCGGCCAGACGCTTTGCAAGGCGGGACTCAACCGCATGAGTAGCGCGGCGTACTGCGTTGGCTTGGCGGTATTGTCCTGATACCAGCCGCCCGGCTCGAAACCGCCGTCGATGAGACCGTACGGATCGCGGATGGTGCGCGTCGACTTGCTCGAGAAGTCATTCCAGTATTCCCGCTCCGAACCGGTGGGCTGTCCCCAGAGTGCAACACCACTTTTGCCTGTGTAGTAGCTCGCGGTCTCGAAGAAATGATTCGCTTGGACGGCAGCGAGATTGGCGAGCATTTCGGGATCACCGAGCATTGCTGCGGCAAACGCATAGGCGAAGAGCTTGCCTCCACCGTTGCCACCTCCGCCGCGGAACAGGCTCGCGCCCAGCCTGTCGACGCCCCAGATGTCGATGCCGTGCTGCACGTAGCCCACGAGCACGGGAAGCTTCGCTTGGAGATCCTGCTCGGGCGTGCACGGGGGCGTCGCGCAGACGTTCGCGAGATGCAGCCACGCGTAGACGTCGGTGTCGTGTGCCCAGATGTCCGTCGACCAGGGGCGGCCCTCGGGAAGTGCGTCCTCCGGGGGCATGAGATCGCATGTAACGGAATCGCTCGTGTAGTCGAGACGCAGGTGCGACGTCCATGCCCGCGCGGTCTCTAGCGTGGGAGCGCGACAAGACCCGCGGTTGAGCCGCGACAGGAGCCCCCACTTCAGATCGTTGGTGGAAAGCGTGGGCTTGTACGCGCCCACGAAGGGCGGGCGAAACGCGTGGCCAGGATCCCCCGGTGCCGCTCCCACCACCGTGACGACCGCTGCAAAACGCCCGCAGGACTTCTCGTCCGCTGTGCCGTCACAAGCACCTGCCGGGTTGTCGGACACGTACTTGACAACCGAGCTGCCCGGCGGCGCCGCGTAGGGAAGGGCGATAGGGGCTGCGTTTCCGGCCAATCGATCGTCCCAACGTTGAGGACCGTTGGGCGCAGGATTGACGTCGACGCCGTGACGGCCGCCGCTCGCGTTGGGTGAAATCGCCGTGATGGTGGCGGTGCCGTTGGCGACCACGAAGAACTCGCCCGTGGCGTAGGTTCCACAGCCATAGGCTTCCGCAAAACGAAATGTGATGTCGTTCGCCGCGCCGGAAGGCGCTGCATAGCGAAGGCAAGGGCCGGCTGCGTCGGAGCTGATCGCGCTAGGATTTCCCGAGCACCCGCAGTCGGCACGGGCTCCTGTGGCGCCGAGCAGAACGAACGACGCGAGCAAGCCTGCAATGACGATGCGAGGGGACATGCTTTTCGTCAGGTGCAAAGCTTGCCGTTCACGTGCGGATTCGCGGTGTCGACGTTCTCACCCGTCTCGAGCACCGCATTGCCGGTGCGGATCCATCCGTCGGTCGGGCCGCCGCCGTAGGGATATTGGGGACGGGAGTACCAAATGAAATATTTGCCGACGCACGGGGAAACGCGCGTGCTGAACACGTTTCGCTCGAAGCGGATGTTGGTTACCGAGAAACCTCCTTGAGGGCTCGGTTCGGAAGGGTTGTAGTCTTCTGCGTAGATCGCCGCACCACCCCCGGCCATCAAGTTGTTCTCGACCAGGATGTCGCTGCTCGATTTCAGGCTGTTCCAGATCGCGACCGCGGACGTTCCGTCGGCGCTCATGGCGTAGGTGTTGTGACGGATCGTGCCATTTTTGGCGCCTTCGGTCTGAAAGCCGTCCATGTGGCCGTTGGCCGTGAGCGGGGTCAGATCGTGAAAGTAGCTGTCTTCGATCGTAAAGCTGTCGCCCGCAGTGTTCGAGCTTGCCCAGGTGAAGATGCCGTCGTCGACGCCGTAGCAGTCGACGTAGCGCGCGATCATCGATTCACCTTGGTGCCAAATACAGGCGTGGGAGCCCTGGAGGCCATTGATCTCGACATGGTCGACGGTTGCGCTGGCTCCATCGTCCACCATGATGGCCGCCGTGGCATTTGCGGCCTCGCCCTTCTTGCCGCTGTCGTAGGCCACGTAGCTATTTCGGATGATGACGTTTTTCGCGGTGACGTGCAGCTTGCCTTGCACATTGGCGCACTCGACGATCTGGCCGTCTTGATTGATCTCGATGGTGGGCATCGAGCTGCCACCCATGTCGGTGAGCTTTCCGCCTGGGCACAACGAGGCGTCGTGCCCCGTGTTGCGGGGGCCGGGCCAGCCGCACGCTTCGAGCGTGGACCAGACGTCGGGCGCGCAGGTTCCGGAATCCCCGGCATCGCTCGTGCCACCGCTGCCGCTCGTGCCACTGCTGCCGCTCGCGCCACCCGCGCCACCGCTGCCGCTCGTGCCGCTCGTGCCGCTCGCGCCACCGCGACCGCTCGTGCCGCTCGCGCCACCGCTGCCGCTCGCGCCACCCGTACCGCTCGCGCCACCGCTGCCACCCAGCCCGGCGCTACCGCTCGTACCACCTCCGTCGTTCGTGGCACCCGTGCCGCCGCGCCCTTTGGCTGCGGCGCCGTTGGCGCCGTCATCCGTCGATGAACAACCCGAGAACGCGATGATCGACGATGCAATGAGGCAGAACGGCCTTCGCTTTCTCATTTGTTCTCTAATCGCGATCCCCGGCGCTCACGATCGCGAATTCGACGTCTCGCGTGATATATTGTCTGTGCATGCCGGCCCGGTCCCCGATCGCGTGGGCGGTGATGGTGACTCTGCTTGGCGCGATGAATGCACGTGAAGCGCGCGCTGAGGTGCCGGCGGTACGGTTCGAGTACCACGCGGGGCCCGAATGTCCTCTGGAGCGGGATTTCGTAGCGAACCTGAGAGGCAAGGCCGCGTTTCAGGTCGAAAGCTCGGCCGAGCGCGTGTCGCGAACGTTTACCGTGATGCTGAGCAAACGCGCCGACGCGCGGTCTGCGTCTTATCGCGGACAATTGCTTCTTCGCACGCCGGGCGGCGCGCCGTCGATCCGAGAAGTCACCGGCGTCAACTGTGCCGAGGTGGCCGAGGCCGTCGCGGTCGTCATCGCCATCGAGCTCGCACCCGAGCAGCGAGCGCCAACGAGGCCGGCCGCGAATGAGAGTCCTGAAGAGACGAAAGCTGCGTCCCCGCTACCTGTGCGCTGGAAGTGGGCGGTCGCGGCCGGGGGCGGATTCACCGGAGCCCTCTCCGATGCGGTCTCGGTAGAAGGACGACTCTCGCTCGCGCTGCGCCGCAACTCGACAGCGCTCTTGTCGCCCGAATTTCGCGCTGGATTCGTGTATGCAGACGGGCGCCGTGTGGAAAATGAAGGGGGCGCCATCGAGCTCCGGCTCTTCGGCGTGACTTTCGAAGGCTGCCCGATGCGCGCACGGCTTTGGCAGCGACTTTCGCTCGAGCCTTGCGGCAAGGTCTTGCTTGCGGTCAGAGCTGCGACGGGCGGGCCGCCAAGCAACCCCACGGCCGAGTCGAGTATGGGGTCGTGGGTCGACATCGGCGGTCTCTTGCGCGCGCTCTACGACATCTCCAACTCGGCCTGGATCGAGATCTCAGCCGAAGGATTCGCACCGATGGTCCGCGACCGGTTTTACACTTTCACACCGAGTATCGCGGTCTTCGGCGTCCCCGGGGCCGGGGCGCGTGGCGCGTTCGGGTTAGGCGTCCACTTTTGAGTGATCACCGGACGCCCCCCGTGCGATTACCTGGGGTGCAGGCTCCGACCGGTCTACCCGCGGCCAACGTCGCTCGGCGCGGAGACGCTGGCCCGAGCTCGGAACCGAGTATGCGCGTCGAGACGGCCCTGCGTGCGCTGATCGACGCTCACTACGCTTCCATCTGGCGGTTGCTACGGCGCTATGGCGTGACGGAGGACAAGACCGACGACGCAGCGCAGGAGGTGTTCTGGATCGCGGCCAGGCGCCTGTCCGACATCAAGCCTGGCAGCGAGTCGGCGTTTCTTTACGGCATTGCCATCCGCGTCGCGGCGCGCGCCCGCCGCGAACGGGAACCGCGCAGGGTCGAGAGCGCAGCACTCGAAACGTTCGCCGACGACAAGCCTTCGGCGGAAAATCTGGTCGACGAGCGCCGAGCGCGTGAGCTCCTCAATCGGGTCCTCGACTCGATGGAAGAAAAGCTTCGCGAGGTGTTCGTTCTGTTCGAGCTCGAAGAGATCGAGATCCCAATGATTGCAGAGATCCTCGCGATACCCGTAGGAACCGTGGGATCCCGGCTGCGGCGCGCGCGCGAGGAGTTTTCTGCGATCGCCAAGCGCGTTCGGGCTCAGCTCTCGTTTCCTGGAGGACGACGATGAAGCGCCTCATCACCGAGACGGATCAGGCATTCGAGCGGATGCTTCTGCGCTCCGCCCGGCTCGACGTGGCTCCCGAGAATGGGGCCCGCGAGGCAATGGAGGCGCTGGCTGCCGCGGCCACGCGTCTTCCGACAGTGGACGTAGGGCCACCGCCGCTGGACGCGGGACAACTGATTGCAAAGAGACTCGGTACGCTCGGCGCGTGGAAATGGTTGGGAGCCGGGGTGGTGCTCGGAGGTTTCGCCGGTGCAGGGGCGATGGCGATTCACCGGTCACCGCCTTCGCCATCGATAGCAGCCACCCTCGCGGTAGACGCACCGAGGGGCGCGCCGGTCGTCAGGGCTCCCGCCGAGTCGTTTCCCGAGCCGTCACCGGCCCCGCCGGCGGCGGCGATTTCGTCACCCGCGGCGATCCCACCGTCCGCGCCGCGTTTCCGAGCGCCGGCAGTTCCTGCAACGAGCACGTCGAACGTTGCCGAAGCGCCGTCACAAGCCGTCACCGAGGGGCTTTCGACCTTGAAGGCCGAAGCCGCCGCGATCGATCGCGCCCGGCGCGCGCTGGCATCGGGGTCGCCTGGTCAAGCGATTGAGCTCCTCGATCGCTATGAGCGCGAAAGCCCCACCCACGTACTCGCGCCGGATGCGTGGGCATTGCGAATTCAAGCCGAAAAAGCACGCGGCAACGACGTCGTCGCCAAGAGGCTGGCCGAGAAGTTCCTGTCGCAGTATCCGAGCGACCCCCATGCCGAACGGGTGCGACGCGTTCTGTTGGGACAATGACGGAGACGCGGCCGTCGAAGCCGTCGGTGATGGCCGTCCTCGGGACGTTTGCCTTTCTGCCCGTTGCCGCCTGCGGAGCGGACATCCAGCTCGGCCCAGGGACGTACGAAAAAGAGGTTCGAGCCGATGCTCCCACGCTCTACCTTCGCTTTGGCGATCGTTCTACGGCGCTCGCGAAAGACGAGATCGGCGGATACCCCGGCAAGTACCCGGCAGAAGGGGTGACGCTGGGCGAGCCTGGCGCGATCGTGGGAGATTCCGATGGGGCCGTCGCTCTCGACGGGAAGAGCGTAGTGACCATGCCTCCCGGGCTCGAGTTCGCCGCAACGAAGCCGTTCACGATCGAAGTATGGGTGAAACCCGCGGCCTACGACGATCGCACCGGATATGGCTTCGTGGTCGATCACCAGAGCTACGAGCCGCGCATTGGCTACACGCTACGCGTCTCCCAGTTCGATGTGGCCTTGGAGCGCTGGGCCGGCGGTACGACCTTCGGATCCAATGCCACTGAGAATAGGGCGGTTTCTCTTCACGCTTGGCACCACGTCGTGGCGACGTTCGACAGCGTCACCCTGAAGCTCTTCGTCGACGGAGAGCAGGTCGCGTCCAACGGCGTGCCATCGGATATGCCTGCGGTGACGACCTCGTGGACGATAGGCGGCCCCAACTGCGCGTGCACGGGAAACTACTTCGCCGGCGCGCTCGACGAACTCGCCATCTACGATCACGCCATCGACGGGGCGCGCGCCCGCGCTCACTTCGAGGCTTCCGGGCATTGACGACTCGGTTCGATTCGAATGCAGCGTCGCGCCATTCTTACGAGAAAGCATGGCCCCTACCGCGGGAGTTCACTTTCCGGTGCGGTTCTTCCAGAAGTAGAACACGGGGACGCCCGACAGGAGCAGCGCGCCGCCGATGAGCGCGTTCGAGGGATTCGCCACTGCCGAGCTCACCACGACGTAGACCGATGCGATGACGAATAGCGCCGGCACGAAGGGGTAGGCGGGCGTGCGAAAGCCCGTCGTGGTCGAGTTGCCGCCGAGGCGGCGGTCGCGCGCGCGGTAAACGAACAGCGTTGCGACGGTGAGTCCGAAGAAGATCCAATCGCCGAAGACCACATAGTCGACCAATTGACCGTAGCTACCCGACAGCGCCAACACGATTGCCCAAGCGGCCTGCAGCGCGATCGCGCGCGTCGGCGTGCGGTGCACGGGGTGCAGCTCCGCGAAAGCGGGCAGCAACAGGCCGTCGGCGGCGATGGCCTGGTAGACCCGCGGTGTGACCATGATGACGAGGCCGAGAAAGCCGAAGGTCGAGAGGGCGATCGCCGCGCCGATGAGCGTCGCGCCCGTGTCCCCGAGCAAGATGCGCATGGCGTCGGCAGCGGGCGCGTCGCTGGCGGCGAGCGCTGGCGCTCCGAGCACGCGCAGGTACGCCAGGTTGGCGGCCAGATAGACCAGCACGACGACGCACACGCCGAGCGTGAGCGCGCGCGGAAGGTTGCGCTCGGCGTCGATCATCTCTTCGGCGACATAGTTGGTCTGTTGCCAGCCGCCGTAGGTGAACAGCACCGGCACGAGCGCGCTACCAACCGCGATCACGATGCCGAACCCCGTGGGGCCGGTCGCGTGCGGCATGAGCGATGCCGTCTCGGCGGCGCGCTCGGGCACCGCCATGAAAAGCCCGGCGCCCATGAGCAGCCCAAGACCGGCGAGCTTGAGCAGGGTCAGCACGTTCTGCGCGATCGCGCCCGGCTTGACGCCTAGATAATTGATCCCCGAGAGCAGCGCGATCGCACCGATGCCGAGCGGCTTGTGCGCGTTGCGGGGCAGGTGCAATAGCTCGGCCGAGTAGCTGGCGAAGGTCATGGCGACGCCGGCAGTCGCGCCGGTCGAGATCACCAAGAGCAGCGCCCAACCGTAGAGGAAGGCAGGCAATGGCCCGAAGGCGTCACGCAGGTAGACGTAGCTGCCGCCCGCCTTGGGTTTGCGCGCGCCGAGCTCGGCAAAGCAGAACGCCCCGGCCAGCGCCACCATTCCGCCCAGAGCCCAGACCAACAGCGTGAGCTCCGGGGTCGCGACCCGCGCCGCCACGACGGCAGGGTTGCGGAAGATGCCGGCGCCGATGATCCCGCCGACGACGGCCATCGTGCCGGACATGAGCCCCAGGCGCCGCGCGTAGGTCGTCATGCTTGAGGCCGTGTGCATCTCGCGTGAAGAAGAATGCCAAAAGGGCGCGGCGGGAGACGCTATCATGCGCCGATGGGCAGTCTTCGTGCATGGGAATCGATTCCCGGCTCGATCGCAGAAGCGCTAAGAGCGCTGGGTCAGTCGGACCTCGATCGCCGCGCGGCCACAGACGGTATGTCGATCCGCGAACAGGTTCACCACATCGTCGAAGCCAACGTGGTCGCGGCCAGCATCGTGATTGCGGCGCTCGGTAGCCCCGGTTGCACCTACGACTGGTCGTGGATGATGCCTTTCGGTGCGTGGCTCGATCGTCTCGCCTACCGCGAAAAACCAATTGGACCGGCCTTGCGCGTGCTCGATGCGCTCAGCGTCTACGTCGTCGCCCAGCTCGAGCCGCTCGCCGACGGCCTCGAGCGCGAAGTTCATCTTCGCGACGCACCCGGCGCCGATCTCCGGCGCGTGACCGTCGCCGAAGTTCTGCAAGCAGAAGTCGACCACGCCGCCGAACACATTGGCGAGATCGCGAAGATCGGCGAGCGAGGTTGAACGGACGATGAATCGCACTCCGTCACGGTGCAGCGCTGCAATACGGCGTGTCAGCCCCCTTCAGGATTTGCCCCGGGCGCGTAGCTCACTCCCGGCACCGGGGCGACGAGACCGGTCCCCGGAGCTGCCCGCAGATGGGCGCCCGCCCATCGAATGCTGCTCGAGGCTTGCTGGTCCCCCGAAGCGCGCGCTACCCGGCGTGAGCACCAACCCGAAGCCCGTGACAGGCAGAAAAACTCCGCAGAAACGTATATCTAGACCCATGGCGGCCCGGCTGAGGCGATCCAGGATAGTGCGACGGGTAGGTGGCGCTTCAGTCAGAAATCGCTAGCGAATCGATTTCAAGACAAGATCCTCTTCGAATCGAACCCTTCTAGTAGTTGTGAAGAGCGAAGTTTTCCAGACTGTCTGTGCGTCCGCGCCGCCGGGAGCACCCGGCGAAGGGGCACGGCCCGACTCGACTTCGACGGCATCTACGAAGCTTCGTTCGACAAGGTCGCTGGTTGGGTAGCGGCCGTGGGCGCGCTGCTTCCGAGTTCCCTGCGTAAAGGTCCGCGATGCGTCACTGGTTCCCAACTTACATCTTCGTCCTGTTAGCGACGGTAGCTCTCGCGCGATGCAGCTCCGAATCGTCGCCAAGCCGAGTAACCGATCGCGGCGCCGGTAGCGGAGGAACGAGCGGCAATGGAGCGTCGGGAAGTGGTGGTTCTTCGACTACGGGTGCGGGAGCGACGGGAGGACATGGGGGCGTTGGTGCTGAAGGCGATTCGGGAGCGAGTGGCGGGGCAGCCGGTTCCAGTGGCAGCGCCGCGGGATCGAGCAGTGGCGCTGGCGGCTCAGGAGCGAAAGATGCTGGCGGCCTCGCCGGGAGCGGGGGCGCATCGGGTAGCGGGGGATTTGCCGGAAACGGCGTCGGCGGTCGGAGCGGTGGTTCGGGCGCATCGGGGTTTCCTGACGCGGGGCACGATGGATCGGTAGGCGGCGGCAATGGTGGTGGGGCCGATTCCTCGGGCGCAGGTGGAAGCGCCGGGGGTCAGACGGATGCCTCCATCATGGATGGCGGTACGGTGATCTGGACCGCCACCGACTACGTCTCTAGAAAGTGGGCACGTTGGGCAATCCCCAATCCCCCCAGCATGGGGCTTCCGCATCCAATGAGCTACACGGCGGGGAGCGACACGGTAACCGACAGTGTGACCGGGCTCGTCTGGCAGAAATCGACCAATACGGCAACGACGGCCTGGCAGGAGGCGCTCGAGATTTGCCGAGGGCTCGGGGCGGGGTGGAGCCTTCCGACGCGCATCGAACTCAGTTCCATTCTCGACAACACACGAGCGGGCGGCAAGGTCGACGCCATCTTTACGTTTGGGAATGGCGCCGGATGGACATGGGCATCGACGCCTTGGGTCGTCGACGCGCGGAAAGGATCGACCGGTGCCGACGCGCTCTCCTGGTTCATCAACTTCTCGCAAGGGGACAGCAATAACGGCTTGTCTCAAACGGCAGCGAGTGCCTATTCGCGCTGTGTTCTGGTTCCGGAGACGCAGGTGCTGCCCGCTTCTCATTACACGATTGAGAATAGCGAAGTCATTGACAACTACACCGGCTGCATTTGGCAGCAGGAGCATTCGGATTCGACTGCAACGCTCGCTTGGAACGAAGCCGATGCGTATTGCAAGTCACTGATGCTCGGCGGGCACTCCTGGCGGCTTCCGAGCTTGAACGAGATCGCGAGCATCGTCGACGACGTCCCATCGGGCGATGTCTCTCCTGCCGTTGATCACGCTGCGTTCCCGACCACCAGTCCCAGCTTGCAGTACTGGTCGGCAAGTCCTTACGGAGCGAGTACGGCCGAGCGCTGGACCCTCAACTTCAAAGACGGATTTACCGCCCACCGCGCGACATCCACCCTCGCGATAGCACGATGCGTGCGCTAACCGAACGCGCCGCCGCCCTCAAACCGCACGGCTGATCCTGTTCGATTTGCGGGGCGACGCCACATCATGAGCCACCCGCAGCCTGCACCGATACCGCAAGGGAGCCCCCCAAATGAACTTCGCGAATCTCCAGTTCAAGCAGCTAGCTCGGCTTTTCCCGCTCATCCTTCTTTTGAGCAGCTTGAGTTTATTCGCCGCGAAAAACGCGCAAGCCACTGATTATTACGTGGCCACTACGGGTAGCAATTCGAATCCCGGGACCATCGATAAGCCTTTTGCCACCCTACAGAAGGGGCACGACGCCGCGATGCCCGGAGACACGGTTTACGTCCGCGGCGGGACTTACAGCATCGTGGCACCGGCTACGAGTGGCGCTGGGATCCTGATTTCGAAGAGCGGGACGTCGGATACGAGTCGAATCAAGTTCTGGGCCTATCTGGACGAGGTCCCCATTTTCGACTTCTCCCAGATGACCATATCGACGACCGGCTATACGAACGGTCTTCAGGTTACCGGTAGCTGGCTGCATTTCAAAGGACTCGAAGTCTGCAACGTTCCGATGAATACGCGCTCCAACAATGGCATGGGGGTGGACGGCGCCAGCAACGACATCTTCGAGCGATTGAACCTTCACCACAACAGCGGCTCGGGGATGTTCATCGGCCACGGGACTGGGGGCCATTTGGTCCTCAATTGCGATTCGCACGACAATTACGATCCGACTTCGTCACAAGGTGCCGGGCAAAATGCCGATGGCTTCGGCTGTCATTACCAAGAAACGGGCTCCCCCACGGTCTTCAGGGGCTGCCGGGCGTGGTGGAACTCTGACGATGGTTACGATCTCATCTCACAGGAAGTGCCGGTCACATTCGAAAATTGTTGGGCTATGTCCAATGGCTACATCAATTCCGGCGCCGGCACGCCCGCGTCGGGCAACGGCAACGGCTTCAAGGCGGGAAGCAGCAAGACCGGCATCAGGCACATCCTCAGGAACAACGTCGCCTGGAAAAATCGGGCGAGTGGATTTTATGCCAATCATTCCTCCGGCGGGAACACTTGGTACAACAACACGTCGTACAGCAATGGAACTCAATACAACATGCTGGCAAGCCCCCCCGACGATTCGTCGGTCGTCATTATCCTGATGGGATCGCTGGTGCACATCATGAAGAACAATATCGGCTTTCCCAACAAGAACACCTATATGGATGGCGTCGACACTTCATTCAATACCTGGGACCTGAACATCACCCCATCGGCCAATGACTTCGTGAGCGTGACGGATACGGGCGCCATGGACCCGCGCCAACCAGACGGGAGCCTACCGAACCTGAACTTCATGAAACTGCGCGCTGGCAGCCCGATGATCGACAAAGGTACAGACGTCCAGCTTCCTCGGGTGGGCGCCGCTCCGGACTTGGGAGCGTACGAATTTGGAACTTCGACCGACGCCGGCGACAGCGGGCCCCCCGGAACGGGTGACGCTTCCACGGACGCAACTACCACGACCGGCGGCACGGGGGGCACGGCGGGTTCGGGCGGCGCAGCGGGTTCGGGGGGCACGGCGGGTTCGGGGGGCACGGCGGGTTCGGGCGGCGCAGCGGGTTCAAGCGGCATCGCTGGCAGCGGCGGTCGTTCCCCAGCTGACGCTGGACCTAGCGACGGCCATGGGGGCAACGGCGGAAGCGGAGCCAACGGCGGAGCGGCGGGGACCATCGGAGCGGGCGGGGCTGGTGCGACGGCGGGTGGCTTGCCGGAAGGAGGAGGGCCCTCGATGCCACCTAGCACAAGCGGTGGGAGCAGCGGATCCAGCGGCGCTCGTGATAGAGGCAACGGCGATGCCTCGACCTCGTCGGGTTGCTCCTGCAGGATCTCCGCGACGTCGGAGCGCGCGGCGCCAGGCGGTCTGATCGCCATGTTGGGCGTGCTGGGGCTCGCCCTCCGCCGGCGAAAGCAATTCACTTACGCTCGCGGCGCACGACGGCGGGGGACGCAGAGTTGCATCGAGCGACGGTGCGGCGAGCGACGGGAACGTGATCGGTTCATCGTGGCAGAGAGGTAACGGCGTGCCCTCGCGATGCCCGTGACCGTCACCCTAGCCGCCGGTGGGTAAACGGCGATCTTCACCGCTGCTCACTCGCTTTCGGCACGCCGCGCTGAGGCGGAGGTCAGCGGTTTAGTCGTGCGGGCCGGAGTCGGTGTGACCGGCGCTCTGCTCGTTCAGAAGCGTGTCCCAGTCACTCAATGGGCGGTGGTCGCGCACCCACATTGTCGATCCTGCATCGTAGTCCACGGGGCATCCAACATTCTCGAGAATGAAGAGTTCGTGTCCGAAGGCGGATGGAGGGGTCGAGCAGGCGGTATACCTGACGGCCAAGGGGGGCGAATACGAGCCACAGAGGACGCGGTAGGTTCGAGCCGTGAAAGAACCGGTGCAATGGCAGCTGCCGAGGCCCCCCTCACCGGGCAAGGCGTCGATGATCGCGGCGGGCGTGATCTGGAGCGAGGGCATGTACGCGCAAGCTCGAAAAATAGGATCGATGGGTCCATCGACATCGGGCACACCGGCGTCAACATCGGAATTTCCCGCGGGCGCATCGACCGACGCACCGTCGCCGCCCTCCACGCTGCCGTCGGGGGGCGGGGCGAAGTCTGCGGCCACGTCCCCGATGCCAATGTCGGTGACGATGTCGAGCGATGCCTCGCCGGCGTCGTGGGGGAGGTCGTCGCTGGCGTCGATTGCGTCAGGTGCTGAAATAACGGCCCCGTCGTTGACGGCGCCGTCGTTGGATGCACTATCGACCTCGGGAAGCTGCTCGTCGCCACGACCGTCGGCAGATGCGTCGGAAGAGACGATGACGTCACTCGTTTGGACGACGTCGGGGATCATCCCACCGTCGTTCGTCGCCGTGACTGGATCCTCGCTACCCCGACAGTTCGCCGCGGCGACTGCCAGCGCGGCGAGCACGGTGACCTTCCCGGTCCAACGCATCCGCCGCTCTGCTTCAGCATCGACCTTTCGCGCAATTTGCATGGAACCTCTCGACGATCGCTAATCGTACTTTCGGGCGGTCCAGTCGACAACGACAGCTTCTTAACAGCACACCTGCTTATTGATAGCCGTCCCCATGTTGGTTCGCGGTGTGCGCCCGATGCGCTGAAGCGCTTACGGCACTGGCGAGGGCGCTTCCTCCCGTGCCGAACCGGGCGCCGTGCCTCCGGACGATTTGGAAATGAAAAGCCTGGCGGGCCGACACTTAATGTAGGGAAGTCGCTCCGCGACCGTCGTCATGCTGCGACGGAGCCAAAAACATCCAACCCCGGCGTGCGTTGCCCACTGTAAAAATCGCCGCCAGATGGTGCATCAATGAAGCTAGGGAGGGCCACTCCTAGAACCGTGATCGCCGTCGTTTTGGTCATGAATATCGGCGCTTGCAGCGACGGTGCCCCCTCGGGGGACAACAGCGCCGGCGGGAGTCCCGGTGGCGGGGGGCAGTCCGTCGGCGGTTCGTCGGGAACCGCCGACGCCGGTCCGTCGGGTGCTGGGGGCTCGGGCGGCAAAACTCCGGGCACGGGCGGTTCGTCGGGCGGCGGTTCGTCGGGCGGCGCGGGTGACGCTGGGCCGACGGGTACGGGCGGGGCGTCGATCGACGGCTCTTCGGGCGCCGCTGGGGCTTCGGGGGTTCGGGACGGTGGGCCGCCTGGCGCCGATGGAGGTCCGTCGCCTGGCGGGATTGTTCCGCTCTTCGACGCCACGACGAAGCTCGAGCGCGAGGTGTTGTTCGATCGAGGCGACGCGATCGTCACGCGCTTTGGCGACCGCGGGCGCGATCGTCACGCCCGCGAAGACGAGTTTCAAAGCTACGATCACTACCTTCCCCACTACTGGGAATACCGAACGTCGCGCTACATCTTCGTCGACAAGGTCGGCAAAGGCGGCTCGACGATCGAGGTGTCCTGGGTCTCGGAATGGAAGCTCGATCCCTTGCCGGAATTTCGCGCCTGGTACGCCGGCCAGAGCACCGTCGCGCAGTACCACGGAAACTACGCCCCGCGGTTCAAGACCGAGGGCCCCGGCACGTACGACCAGGACCACAACCGGACCGGCGATGGCGTGCAGTACAAGTTCACGTACACCATCGCCAGCGCCATTCCCCTCGATGGCAAAGAAGTACCGCTGGCGGTCGGCCAGTTCATGGAAATCGAAATCAGCCAGTTCTTGGACGCTGTTCCCACAGGGCGCGACAACTATTACGGCACCGTATTTCTTTACGAGGTGGGCAAAGGCGGCATGGTGCCCTGGTACGCCGTCGGAACCTTTACCGACAAGGCGTCGGAGCGGGAAAATTCGCACAAGATCGACGAAAAAGGTTGGCTGGGCGGGCGCACGACCTTGTCCTATCAGTATTCGGACGAGCCCGATAACCACTTCATGCAGATGGCGACCAACCTCGCCGACCTCAACGCGCAGCCGTTCGTACGCGGGCGCCGCGTGCACCACACGCACATGACGGATGGCATTCACGACGAAAGCGCCGAGAACGGCACCTTCGACGCGCTGAAAGGCCTGGCGGGACCGAACTACGTCAATGTGTCTTGCGATAGTTGCCATACGCGTAACGGCCGCGCGCCCGTCGCAGACATCGGCGTGCCGCTCACCAAATGGGTGTTCAAGGTAGCCGCCGCCGATGGCGGGAAAGATCCGCTCATCGGCTCCGTCCTTCAGCCGAGCGGAATCAATGGCTCGCCGGGCGAAGGAACGGTGTCGATTGGCAAGTGGGTCACGAACGCGGAGGGCCTGCGCTCACCGGAGTACGCGTTTGCCAAGCAAAAGCCAGCGCTGTTCTCGGCGCGCATCGCGCCGCAGCTGGTCGGTCTAGGTTTGCTCGAAGCCGTGCCTGAAACGACGGTGCTCGCGCTGCAGGACGTGGACGACCAGAATGGCGACGGTATCTCCGGCAAGATTCAAGTCTCCATCGAACCGGTCACCGGCATCAGGCGGCTTGGCCGTTTCGGCTGGAAGGCCGGCGCCTCCAGCCTGAGGCATCAAGTGGCCGCCGCGCTGAATACCGATATGGGCGTCATGACATCGGTGCTGCCCAACCCCGACTGCGGTGCCATGGAACAGGGCTGCGGCAACGATCAAGGCGCAGAGCTGCCCGATCAACACTTCGACGACCTCGTGAAGTACGTACATTTGCTCGGCGTGCGCGCGCGTCGCAACCTGAACGACGCCGATGCACTGCGCGGCGAAACGGTATTCAATCAACTGGGCTGCCCGAGCTGCCACGTCGCAGAGCTGAAGACGACCAAGTTCCACCCCCTTGCCGAACTGCGCGACCAGACGATTCACCCGTACACGGATTTATTGCTGCACGACATGGGTCCCGGTCTTGCCGACAACCTCGGCGAGGGACAAGCATCGGGCGCCGAGTGGCGCACCACGCCGCTCTGGGGGCTCGGTCTCTCCGCCTGCGTTGTCGGCGGCGTGTCGGGTCCCGCCCAAAAGCAGGTGTGCACGCCGCATGACAGCTACCTGCACGACGGGCGCGCCCGCACCATCGAAGAAGCCATTCTCTGGCACGACGGCGAAGGCCGAAAATCGAAAGACGCCTACGCCGCCCTGCCCGCGGCGGACAAGGCGGCGCTGCTCAAGTTCCTCGAGTCGCTGTAGGCTTTGATCGGACTACGCGGCCGTCGATCGATTGCGCGGCCGAGCAAGGATTTGCTCGCGCCGGGGCAATGGCCGCCCGCTCGTCACCAGCGTCTTCGAGGACACGGGACCTCGTCTTCGAGGTTAACCCGCGCGACAAATCGAAGTCGTAACGAGCGGACGTGCCTGCCTATGAAATGATGTGAAGAGCTGTTTTCAATTACTGCTTACGAATTCCGATAACACGTCCGTCCGAGCGACCTGACCCTGGGAAAACATGATCTTTGCTCCAAACCTGCACGCCTCCCCTCGCATTTCCGCCCACCGTGGGGTAGACATCCGTAAGTAGCCGTCCGGCGCCCGTGGTGAAAGTTTCCCCTCCTACGGACGTCATCGCAAAGGGGAACACCTCGCTTGCCGTGAGCCCCTGGTAGCCGGTACCGCTAGGAGATCCACCGAACTGCAACGTATCGGCGGTGAGCGTCCCCGAGTATCCGGTTGGCTGGCGAGGAATCGCGATAGCAAACGCGGTCACCGAGCCGAAGTCAGCCCAGATGTGATCTCTGCCGTTGGCATACCACTCCCCCCCCCCGCCGGGAAACGCGAGCCCGGTGTTGGTATAAAGCAGAATCCCCGGTCCGGTGTAGTTCGCGCGCGCGCCGCCGCCCACCATGATGTGCGTTGACGGAACCAGAGCGATCGCCGATGGCCCTTGCGCCAGCCCGGTTGAATCGACTGGGATGTACTGCGTTTGCGCTCTGAGGTTGTCGGGGGTCACGCCGTCCAACTTCAGGCCAATGCAGTATGCGCGCGCAAAGTGCACGTAAGCGAGGCCATGATCCTTGGACTGCATGACCCATTCCTGTGTGGCTCCGTCTGGAAAGCTTGCTGTCAAGAGCGGACCTCGGTCACTATTATCAAAGGTTTCGGCCCCGCCCCCCACGAGTACCCAGCCGCTTGGGACAGGGCACCTCGCCGTTACATGGTCGTTCTCGACCCAATCGTGTCGCCACATGGCCACGTGAACGGTACCGGAATCGTCCGTCCATTCGCCTTGGAGATACGGCCCCGCCAGAACTTTCGAAGCCGCGACAGTCGGTTCGGTCTCCGCCTCTTGACCATCAACCGACCCACCACAGCTTGCGCTGCCAAGAATGAGCGTCCCTATCAAAAGACGGCAGCTCAAGGACAACTGTATGTTACGCCGGTCGATTTTCATTTCGCACCCATCCTTTTTGATGATTTCGCGTTATGGGAAAGCGGCCAAAACCCCTCTCGCCGGCCACTGCCAAGACTGCAATCGCCTATGCCGGTGGGCGGAATTCAACCGCAGGTCCAATCCATTTCGTGACGTGAAGCGGGATCGCCCGTGACGTCCACGAGACACACCGCCCTCATCGACGTTCTCGCCGGTGTCGCGCCACGCGGATCTTCCGTTGCTGCTATTTACGTGGGCAAATCAATCGGCAGAGCTGGCTACGATGCCAGCGTCGATATTGGAATAGCGTTTGCGCGGCCAACCCCTGGACTCTCTTAATCTGGCTGATCGTTCATTTCAATAAAATAACCTTAACAGGGCTTGCCGCGCCCGTTATCGTCAGCACCGCACTATTGTGCACAATGATGTCACAATTGAGCGGCCGCGAGATGCTCTGCGAGGACCGCAGAGGGTTCCGATCTCTTGGCGCGCGCGGCAACGGTCTACGGCGCTTGCGGCATTCAGGGCGACCCGGTTTCATCTGGCGACATCACGGTCCCTGGGAATGAATCCACCAGCGAGCATGACGGCGGGGTCGGCAAGTGGTCAGACCAATGGACCTGGACGCCTCGGCAGACCGGGGATATGCGCGGGATCGCGATATTCCTGGCAGGAGGGCATCCTATGCACGCAGGCCCCGTTTGTTTCACGCTGTACATGCTGCTCGGATCGTTGGCAGCTTGCGGTAGCGGCGCAACCGTCACGCCCCCGGCGAGACGCGCTGCGAGCACCGGTGCCGAGCAGGCCTCCATGTCCAACGAGCCTTCGGCGTCGATGCCATCCCGCTTTTGCGCAATGTCGGACGCCGCGGTTGCGATCGTCAACGCGCCCGATCGAACGGAAGCCGATAGAGAGATCGACTTTGGTCGCCACCCCGCGGAGACGCTGACCTTTTTTCGCGTTGCGCCTGGCCAGCGCATCGTCGACCTCGCCGCCGCCGGCGGCTACACCACGGAGCTACTGGCGCGCGCGGTCGGTCCGACCGGCAAAGTGTACGGCCAAAACTCGAAGTGGCTGATCGAGAACTTCGCCGAATTGCCCTTCAGCCGGAGACTCGCCCGACCGGTGATGCAAAACGTCGTACGGATCGATCGCGAGTTCGAGGATCCGTTCCCCGCTGACGCAGAAAACCTCGACGCGGTCTTCTTCGTCATGTTCTACCACGACCTTTTCTGGATGAATGTCGACCGCGACAAGTTCAATCGGGCGGTCTTTCAAGCGCTCAAGTCAGGTGGCACCTATGCCATCATCGACCATAGCGGCCGGAGCGGAACTGGAGCAACCGAAGTGAAGTCGCTGCACCGCATCGAGGAGAAGCTCGTGCGGGCCGAAATCGAAAAGGCGGGTTTTCGCCTCCGTAGCGAGGCTTCATTTCTGAGAAACGGGAACGACTCGCGCGATTGGGCGCCCGCTCCGGGGCCCATTCCAGGGAGGCGCGGTACCACCGATCGGTTCGTCCTCGCCTACGAAAAGCCGTAGTGTTTCAGCGAACGCGCTCTCACCCAACGACGCTTGCTCATCGTGGCACCGTAGTCACGTCGCGACCCGAGGGGCCGCGACCGGCTCCAATCTCCCGCGCGATGTTATAGAATTGGTAGATGGATTGCCGCACGCCGAGGGTCGTCGCAGTTTTCACTTTTGTCGTCGTCCTCCCGCTCGCGTTCAGCGCAGCTGCAGAACCTCCTATCGCATCCAAACCGGCTGCCTCCGCGCGGCCGTCGGTGTCGGCCGGGTCTCCTCCGAGCGCCGCGCAGCAAGCGGCAGCGGTCGAGCTTGTGCGTGCGCGCGCGGCCATCGAGAGCCATCGCCTTCGGCTGGCGGGCTCGCTTCAACCCAATGCGCGCGCGAAGCTCCAGGAGCCCATCCGTCAAACGTTGCAGGCGGCCTCGAAGAAGACGGTGCCGGCGGCAGCGTTGCTCGATATCGCGAACCGCTCCGTGGGTAACGCGTTCGGCGGCCTTTCGAAAGCCGGCGTTGAAGCCATGGCTCTCGTTGCGCTGATGGAGGCGGAGAAGGACACTCGCAACGAAGTGAACGAGACCAGAACACGGCTCGAGGCCGTGAGGCAGGCGAAGGATTGCCGCAGCGCGCAGGCGTGCCTCGAGGCCCTCGCGGGTAAAGGCGGGGTATCGAAGGAGATGGCCGACAAGGCGATCGAAGACATCAAAAACCAACGCGACTCACTGAGCGAGATGGGAGAAATGGAGTCACTTCGACTGCAAATGGCGATGGATCGCCTGTCGAAGCTCATGTCGACGTTGAGTAACGTTTTGAAGAAGATCTCGGAGACCTCCGAAGCGATCACGCAGAATATCAAGTAGGGTGCGCTCGCGAATGCGTCGGCTGTGGTACGCGTGTTCGAAGGTCCCGGCCCCGGAGGCCGACGTATGAAAGCGATCGTGTACGAAAGATATGGCTCACCGGATGTTCTTGAGTGGAGGGAAGTACCCAAGCCTGCGCCCAAGGACGGTGAAATCCTCATCAAGATACATGCGACGACGGTAACGTCAGGGGATTGGAGGGCGAGAAGCCTCGAGTTGCCCGTCGGCTTCGGGTTCATGGGACGTTTGGTGTTCGGGATTTCGAAACCACGGCAACCCATTCTCGGGACAGAGCTCGCCGGGGAAGTCGAGGCCATCGGAAAAGACGTTCGCAAATTCAAAGCCGGAGACCAGGTTTTCGCATTCCCCGGTGCCAGGATGGGCGGTCATGCGCAATACAAATGCATGCCAGAAAACAGCGCAGTGGCGTTGAAGCCGGTGAATCTCACCTTCGAAGAAGCTGCCGCCATCTCTTTTGGCGGAACGACCGCGCTCGATTTTTTCAGAAAAGCCAAACTCGAGAGAGGCGAAAAAGTACTCATCAACGGCGCTTCCGGAGGGGTAGGCACGGCGGCGGTGCAGCTTGCCAAGCACTTCGGTGCCGAGGTGACCGGGGTTTGCAGTGCCACGAATGTGGAACTCGTGCGATCGCTCGGCGCGCAACATGTCATCGACTACACGACGGAGGATTTCACGAACAACGGTGCAAGGTATGACGTCATTGTCGACACCGTCGGTACAGCGCCATTCTCTCGTGTCCAAGGTTCGCTGAAGGACGGTGGACGCCTTCTACTCGTTCTGGGCGGGCTGCCCGATCTTCTGGGCGCACCTTGGGCGTCGATGACGAGTAGCAAGAAAGTCATCGCTGGGCCGGCAGCGGTGCGCCCGGACGATTTGCGTTTTCTCGCGCAGCTGGCAGAGGCGGGGGAATTCAAACCCGTGATCGATCGGCGCTACCCGTTCGAGCAGATCGTCGAGGCCCACAGGTACGTCGACACCGGGCGAAAGAAGGGGAACGTCGTCATCACGCTCGCGCAGGGCGATTGACGAGCGGAAAGCGCTCGCGGCCCGGGCACCCGTCGCGGCGATGATGGCGTCGATCCTCCTGTGGGTGACGCTGCTATGCTGCGCGCGATGGTCGCAAGAGTGCACAGGCGGGCCCCCCATCATCGACGCACGCGCCAACGATGCCGCTCGAGCCGACGTGGCCGAAACCGGTTCTTCGCCCGATACCGGGCCGGCGCCGAGGGACGCGCCGTCACCTGATGCGCCGCCGAGCGAAGGCGGAACGACTTACCCCGGTGTCGTGCTGGCGGACGGTCCATTCGCCTATTGGCGCATGGGTATCCGGAGCGGTTCGACGGTTCCCGACGAATCGGGCCATCAAAACGAGCTCGTATTGCAAGGTGGCGGCCACTCGCTCGGCGTCCCCGGTGCGATCGCCGGCGATGGCAATACCGCGATCCGCTTCGACGGCGTGAATAGCTATGCGACCGCCGTGCGACCGCGCGATTTCGACTTTCCCGGTGGTGCCCCGTTCACCATCGAATGTTGGGCACGACGCGAGCCCCTCGCCGACGGCGGCGAGGGAGCGTACTTCCAGCACTTGATGGGAAGTTCCGCGGGTGGGCCGCCCAACCGCAACGGCTTTCTGCTTTACATCTTACCCGCGGCGGGCGCGAACTCGTCCTACACCGCGTTCGACTACGACGTCCCCGATGGGGACCAAGTCGGAATGCAAGGGCCGCTAGTGGCCATCTACGCCACGGCGCTCTCGGCTATTCAAATCGAGAAGCACCATGGCGTCGGGACCCGCCGATAGCGCGAAGTTGCGGGTCGTTCAGTACGTGGCCTTGCGCCAAACCGTGAAGACGGCGTCGTTGCTGTTGCACACTTTGTAGCCGCTCTGGCCAAAGGGGGACTCTGATGCACTGCAGTGCTCATCGCATTTGTCCGATCCCCACGGATTGACGTAAGGCGCTCCGGTGGACCCGGCTCCGATGCGACCGGCGACCTGGGCAGCGTTGATGTTGCGGCCTCCGCAGTAGTAAGCCTTGGGCGGGCTCGAGAAGATGTTGCCGAAGAAGGAACCTTCCTGATTCGGATACGTCGAGCTCCGGGACCAACCGATCTGCGGCTCCTTGACGGGATCGGCGACGACCCAGATGGGGAGGCTGGTACCCGTCGTATTGACGTGTGCCATCAGACACGCGCTGATCCAGCGCTGGCATAGATCGTTGCAGGCGCCAGTTTCCCAGGCCGGCGCGACGCCGATGGAACCGGAGAATGTGTACTTCTTGCCGCTTTGATCCGTTTTCTCGATCTTCTTGCCCGCAGGGAGCGCGCACTTGACCATGTACTCAAGGGTTTTTCTCCCGCTGGTGGAGGTCATCAACCCGACGCCGTTCTGCAGGCCGTTCAACGTGCTGAGGCCGTTCAACGTGCTGAGGCCGTTCAACGTGCTGAGGCCGTTCAATGTGCTGAGTCCGTTGATCGTCGATAGGCCGTTGTCCGTGCTCAGAGCTTGCGACGACATCTCGGTTTCGA